>QWCE01000042.1_pt1 | contig 204432 bp, 178 predicted proteins | sample 1972531 | NCBI WGS metagenome assembly QWCE01 (sample SAMN09866716, study PRJNA288562) | Human gut metagenome isolate term4_stool, whole genome shotgun sequencing... | reverse complement strand
CCGTGAGCAGGAAGTAGAAATCTACTACCGCTTCATCGGCAAAATAGACTGACCTTTCTTTTTTACCTAACAATATCTTTAATTAAGGGAAACGGGGGAGTCTGCGCCGGACATTGACAACTGCATCGCCCTGGCGAACTTCTACAATGTGACCCTGGACGATTTGGTGCGCTATAATTCGGAAAAAGAACTGCTGCCCATTCCGCCCAGGGGCAAGCACTGCTTCGGTGTGGTGACGGTGGGAGAGAACGGTGCGTTTCAACTGCCGGAAAAAGCGTTGAAGCTCTTCTCCATCCGCCCCGGGGATGCGCTCCTGGTGCTGGGGGAGGAGGGCAACGGCATTGCCATGCTCAAGCAGAGTGACTTTTTGCAAAAGATGGGATAAAAAAGCTCCCCGCGATCTGCGGGGAGACGATCAAAAGTCCCGGTAGAATTCTGCCGGAAGCACATCCGATAGCTCAATGAGAGCGTGGTCCCGCTCTCCGGCGTAGTCCACCTTTAGCAGGGGGGAGCGCAGCTGGGAGACGGGATCCTGCCGGATGGCCAGGGTCACGGTGACCCGTGTGCCGCCCTGGGGCGGGCGGTCGATGAGCACGGCGCCTCCATGATGGGAGGCGGCAGCGCGAATCATGACCATGCCAAGGCCCAAGCCATACCGGCTGTCCTCAATGGCAGGCTGGCGCAGATAGCGCCGGAAGACGCTGCCGCGAACCGAATCGGCAATGCCGCTGCCGCTGTCCTGGATGCACAGCCGCAGCATCCGGCCCTGCCGGGTAAGGCTTGCTGCAATATGGCCGCCCCGGGGTGTGAATTTCGCGGCATTGGACAGCAGATTCAGCACAGCCCGCTCCAGCTCCTGGGTATCCGCCAGACAGTAGAGGGCGGTTTCCGGCCCCTGGTAGTCCAGGCAAAGGCCGATGCCCTCCAGCATGGCCCCGGCCTTTTCAAAAATCTCCCGGAAAATACCGGTGATTTCCACAAGGGCCTGGTGGCTTGTGCCGGAAGATGCGGCGGACATATTGCCCACAAGCCGCAGCAGCTGGGCCAGACCCCGGTTCAGGGATGCAACCTGAGCCGTTCCGGCCTCGCCTGACTGCTCCGCAAGGGCTTCTGCAGAAGCCAGAATGCCGGAGAGAGGCAGCCGCAGCTCGGCGGCGGCCAGAGAAAGAACCCGGAGCTCCCTGGGTTCCGCAGGGCCCTCCAGCACGAAAAAGTCCAGCTCCCCCCGGCGCTCCACTTCGGCACCGAAGACGGTGCCGGAAAGGTCCAGGGTCAGGTACAGGCTGCCGCCTTCGTAGGCGGCGTATTCCTTCTGCCCAGTGGCGAGCAGCGGTGCAATTTCCGCGCCAAGGGGCAGAGGCAGGTGTTTTGCTGCCGCGTTGCACTGGAAAATGCGGCCCGCTTTGACACAGAAGCAGGGGGCGACGATCAGATCCAGCGTCTCTATGTGCAGGGTTTCGTTGTCCATGACAGTCCTCCTGACAGTGGTAGCTTGCGCAGAATCGGGGAAAACTTTCCCGGCAGGTTTCGACAATTCTTTTACGGCTATTTTAACGCCCAAATTTCAAAATAGCAAGGGCAACTTCATGAAAAAAGGGGATACACTATGCACGAAGGACACAGAGACCGGGTGAAGAAACGCTTTCGCCAGGAGGGGCTGGATCATTTTTCGGATATTCAGGCTCTGGAGCTGCTGCTGTTTTACGGCATTCCCCGGGTGGATACCAACCCCATTGCCCATGCTCTGCTGGACCGTTTCGGCAGCCTTTCTCAGGTGCTGGAGGCCAGCCCTGAGGAGCTGATGAAGGTTCCGGGGGTGGGGGAGAACGCAGCGCTGCTGCTGACGCTGATCCCGCAGATGGGCAGGTTCTACATGGTGGACCGCTCCAGCCGTGTGACAATTCTGCAAACCTTGGAGCAGTGCGCGAACTTTCTGGTGCCCCACTTTTTCGGGCGGAAGGTGGAGACGGTTTTCATCCTCTGCCTGGACGCCAAGTGTAAGCTTTTGTGCTGCAAGGAGCTGGGAGAGGGCGGCCCCAATTCTACCGGCGTCTCCATCCGGAAAATCGTGGAGACGGCCATTGGCGTCAACGCTGCCACGGTGGTGCTGGCCCACAACCATCCCAGCGGCCTGGCGGTGCCATCAGCTGAGGATATCCAGACCACCCGCCGCATTGCCCATGCTTTGCAGGCGGTGGAAATCACCCTGGCGGATCACATCATTGTGGCGGATGGGGACTATGTTTCCATTGCCATGTCCGATGACCGTTTTCGGGACTGCCTGCTGATATAAAGGAGATACCTATGGATCATTTTGAATTGGTTTCGGAATACAAGCCCTCCGGCGACCAGCCGGAGGCCATTGAGGCCCTGACAAACGGCGTGAACTGGGGCCTGCGGGAGCAGACTTTGCTGGGTGTCACCGGCTCCGGCAAGACCTTTACCATGGCCTCCGTTATCGCCAAGCTGAACAGGCCTACCCTGGTGCTGGCCCACAATAAGACCTTGGCGGCCCAGCTGTGCTCAGAGTTCCGGGAGTTTTTTCCACACAATGTTGTGGAGTATTTCATTTCCTACTACGACTACTATCAGCCCGAGGCATATATTGCCCATACGGACACCTATATTGAAAAGGATGCCTCCGTCAATGAGGAGATCGACCGGCTGCGCCACTCCGCAACCTCCTCTCTGTTTGAGCGGCGGGATGTGATCATTGTGGCCTCCGTCAGCTGCCTGTACGGTCTGGGCGACCCCATTGACTACAAGAGCATGGTCATTTCTCTGCGGGTGGGGCAGGAGCGGCCTGTGGATGAGATATTGAAAAAGCTGACGGAAATTCGCTATGAGCGCAACGACATTGACTTTTCCCGGAATAAATTCCGGGTCCGGGGGGACACCCTGGAGGTTTACCCTGCCTACTGGTCCGGCAGGGCCATTCGGGTGGAGTTTTTTGGAGATGAAATCGACCGCATCAGCGAGATCAACGCCGTGTCCGGGTTGGTTGAGCGGTATGTGGACCATGTGGCGATTTATCCCGCCAGCCACTATGTTGCCTCGAAAGAGAAGCTCCAGCGGGCCATGCTGGAAATTCAGAAGGAGTGCGACGAGCAGGTGGTGAAGTTCCGGGCGGAAAACAAGCTCATCGAGGCACAGCGAATCGCCCAGCGCACGGCCTACGATTTGGAAATGATGACGGAAATCGGCTTCTGCAACGGCATTGAGAACTATTCCCGGGTTATCCAGGGCCGGGCGCCCGGTTCGCCCCCCACCACGCTGCTGGATTATTTCCCGGAAGATTTTCTTATGTTCATTGATGAAAGCCATGTGACCCTGCCCCAGTGCCGGGCCATGTATGCCGGGGACCGGAGCCGGAAGGATGCCCTGGTGAACTATGGCTTCCGCCTGCCCTCGGCCTATGATAACCGCCCGCTGAATTTCAAGGAGTTCGACGAGAAGATCAATCAGGTGATCTATGTCTCCGCCACTCCGGGCGAGTACGAGCGCACCCGTTCCGGACAGATCGTAGAGCAGGTCATTCGGCCCACGGGGCTGCTGGATCCCCAGGTGGAGGTGCGGCCCATTGAGGGGCAGATCGATGACCTGATTGGGGAAATCAATGCCCGCACTGCCAGACAGGAGCGGGTCCTTGTGACGACCCTGACCAAGAAAATGGCCGAGGATCTGACGGTGTACCTGCAAAAGGCGGGCATTAAGGTCCGGTATATGCATTCGGACATCGGGGCCATGGAGCGGATGGAGATCATCCGGGATCTGCGCCTGGCAAAATTCGATGTTTTGGTGGGCATTAACCTGCTGCGTGAAGGCCTGGACCTGCCGGAGGTGAGCCTGGTGGCTATTCTGGATGCGGATAAGGAGGGTTTCCTGCGCAGTGAAACCAGTCTGATTCAGACCATGGGCCGCGCCGCGCGGAACGCCGAGGGCAAGGTCATTATGTATGCCGACACAGTGACTCCCTCCATGCGCATCGCCATGGACGAAACCGCCCGCCGCCGGGAAATTCAGGACGCCTATAACAAAGCCCACGGCATTGTGCCCAAGACCGTTATCAAGTCCGTCCGGGACCTGATCGAGATTTCCTCTCCTACCGCCGAGCGGAAGGGCCGAAACGGGGTCAAGATGACCAAGGCGGAGAAGGAAAAGGAAATCGCCCACCTGGAAAAGCAGATGAAGGAGGCGGCCAAGATGATGGAGTACGAGTACGCCGCCGTGCTGCGTGACCAGATTGTAGAGCTCCGCGGCAACGGACTGTAAAGCCCTTATTCCAAAAATATTCCGCTACCCGGGAAATTGTCCTTGCAATTTGCGCCGTGGATGGTATAATGAATTCTATCACATACAAAGGAGTTCATCCCAATGACTATTTTGACTGCTACCGGCTCTACCGGAATGGGCAGCATGCTGATCACCCTGGTGCTCATGCTGGCCGTGTTCTACTTCATGCTCATCCGCCCCGAAAACAAGCGGAAGAAGGAAGCAGAGCAGATGCGTTCTGCCGTGAAGACCGGCGACAAGATCACCACCATCGGCGGCATTGTTGGCACCGTTGTCAACGTGAAGGAAAACAACCTGGTCATCGAGACCGGTGCCGATCAGGTCCGGATCGAAATTGCCAAGTGGGCGATGTCCACCAACGAGACCGCCGCCGAGACCGCCAAGGCCGAGGCCAAGAAGGCTCAGGAGGCCAAGGCAAAGGCCAAGGCAGCCAAGAAGGCCGAGAAGGGCAAGTAAGCAAAGAAAAAACCACATCGGCTCCATACCGATGTGGTTTTTCTTTACCCAAGCTTTTTTAAGGGAACTGTTTCCAGAATGGGAATGCCCAGCTTTCCGAGCTTTTCCCGGACCTGGGTCTCAACCTTTGGCACCTGCAGTGCCTCCGGCTGGTGGGCATCGCAGCCCAGCACCATAGGCAGGCCTGCCTGAGCAACCAGCTCCAGGAATCTCTGGTCGGGGTAGTTTCGGCCCTCCCGGAAGCCCAGGAAATTGAATTCCAGGGGCAGGCCGTGGTCCTTGGCTTCCCGGACGAGCAGCCCCATCCATTCGTCATAGACAGACCGGTTTCCGGTGAAATTGAGAATATCCGGATGGGCCATATAGGTGTACAGCCCGGTATCCATGGCGGCAATGCCCTGGCGGACATAGGCCTCCAGAATTGCTTTGTCTGCCGTGGGCTGACCGCTGTAGACCCCATCCGGCTCGTTACCCACGAAGTGTTGGCCCAGAATCATGTATTCCACCTGCTCCTGCCGGAGAAAGTCCACGAGCCGGTCGAAGTATTTGGGGTAGTATTCCGCCTCCACGCCGACATGGATTTCCAGCCGGTCTGCATAGCGGTTCCGCAGAGCGTTCACTGTGGATACATAGCCGGGAAGCTCCTCCGGATGCATCCGGAAGGTGGAATAGTAATCCCCGGGGAAGAAATAGGGCGTGTGATCGGAAAAGCCCAGTATTTTCAGGCCTGCGGACAGTGCCGCATCCACATATTCCTGCTCGCTGCCCTGGGCATGGTTGCAGCGAGGGGTATGGGTGTGATAGTTTGCAATCATAGAATAGCTTCTTTCTCTGTTTTGATTACATTATACCACGATTTTTACAAAATGCAATGGAGTTTGGAGAGACAGACCAATGAAAGACTTTCCTGTATTTACAACGGAAAACGGCGTCGCCAGCCTGATCTTGAAAGAGATCCCCTACCGGGGCGAGGCCTACATTCACCTGCGGGATTCTCAGAATCCCAAGACGCTGCTGGAGGAATGCGTATCCTTCTGCGCCGCCTGTGGGGCGGAGAAAATCTATGCATCGGGCAGCCTTGCTTTGGAGCAATACCCTCTGCATACGGCAGTTCTGGAAATGCGGGGCATTCCCAATGTGCGGGAGGAGCTGATTGAATCCCTGTTTCCTGTGACGGAGGCGACGGTCAGCCGCTGGCGGGCGCTTTACAATGAGGCCATGGCTCGGGTGGACAATGCCGGGACTCTGGAAAGCCGGGATGAAGGGCGGCTCCTGGAGGGCGGGGCCTACTTCGTCCATCACCGTGGGGAGCTTCTGGGCATTGGCTATCTGCGGGAGGACTGCATTGAGGCCATTGCTGCCGCGTTTCCCGGGGCCGGGAAGCGGGTGCTGCACTCTCTGGCCTCAGTGTGCCCCGGGGTGCCGCTGCGCCTGGAGGTAGCCGGAACCAACGAACGGGCCATTGCGCTGTATGAAAAAATCGGATTTCTGAAGGTAAAAGAGCTGTCCCGGTGGTATCGGGTTCGATAAAACAAATATTTTCTGGCTGTCAAGGAAAAATACTTGACAAAGAACGGAAAATCGTGTATGATATCCGAGCTGTCAAGTGGATTTGCTTGACAGAGGAGGATCGCCCATGGATGCACTGGAAATGACGCTGCTGTTTGATTACTACGGCGAGCTTTTGACCCAGCGGCAGAGGGACTGCCTGGATATGCGTTACAACCAGGATATGTCTCTGGGAGAGATCGCCCAGGAGCTTGGCGTCAGCCGCCAGGGGGTCTATGACAACCTGAGCCGGGCGGAGACGCTCCTGCGGAATATGGAAGAAAAAACAGGCTTCCTGCGCCGGGATGAAAAGGTCCACTCGGCTGCCCAGCAAATCATCCGGGCGGCGGAGATGCTGTCCGCCTCCAAAGATCCGGAGGTGGGGGAACTGGCCCGGCAAATCCTGGCAGCGGCAAAGGAACTTGAGGAGTAAAGTATGGCATTTGAAGGCTTGACTGAAAAAATCTCTTCCACCTTCAAAAAGCTTCGTGGCAAAGGCCGCCTGAAGGAAGCGGATGTGAAGGAGGCCATGCGGGATATCCGTATGGCATTGCTGGAAGCAGACGTAAGCTATAAAGTGGTGAAGGACTTCACCAAGTCCGTTACAGAGCGCTGCGTGGGCGCGGATGTGCTGGAATCCCTGACCCCTGCCCAGATGATCGTCAAGATCGTCAACGAAGAGCTGTGCAAGCTTATGGGCAATGAGACGAAGCACCTGAATATCAATCCCAACGGCCCTACCGTGGTCATGCTGGTTGGCCTCCAGGGCGCCGGTAAAACCACCAACGGCTCCAAGCTGGCCGGCCTGATGAAGCGCCAGGGGAGAAATCCCTTGCTGGTTGCCTGCGACGTTTACCGTCCCGCCGCCATTCAGCAGTTGAAGGTCTGCGGCGAGAAGCTGGGCATCCCGGTGTTTGAAAAAGGCACCCAGGACCCGGTGGTCACAGCCAAGGAGGCTGTGCTCTATGCCCGGCAGCGCGGCTATGATATGGTTTTCCTGGATACGGCCGGACGGCTGCATGTGGATGAGGCACTGATGGAAGAGCTGAAAAACATCAAGGCCGCCGTCAAGCCCAATGAAATTATGCTGGTGGTTGACGCCATGACCGGTCAGGATGCGGTGAATGCCGCCCAGACCTTTAATGAGTGGCTGGATATCGACTCCGTTATGCTCTCCAAGCTGGACGGCGATGCCAGAGGCGGCGCGGCCCTGTCTGTCAAGGCCGTTACCGGAAAACCCATCAAGTTCGCCGGTATGGGCGAAAAGCTGGAGGATATTGAGGCCTTCCACCCGGACCGGATGGCAAGCAGGATTCTGGGCATGGGCGATGTGCTGAGCCTCATTGAGAAGGCCGAAAAGGCCTACGATGCCAAGCAGGCCGCCAAGATGGAGGAGAAGATGCGGACCAACCGCTTCACCCTCCAGGACTTTTACGACCAGATGGTGCAGCTCAAGTCCATGGGCTCCATGGAGGACCTCCTGGCCCAGATGCCCGGCGGTGCCAACCTGAAGGACATCAAGCTGGACCCAAAGGCCATGGCCCACACTGAGGCCATTATCCTTTCCATGACCCCCAAGGAGCGGGAGAACCCCTCCATCATCGGGGCAAGCAGAAAAAAGAGAATTGCCGCCGGCTGCGGCCTGCGGGTGGAGGATGTGAACAAGCTCCTCAAATCCTTTGAGCAGATGAAAAAGCTCATGAAGCAGTTCTCTTCTCCCGGCGCTGCCAAGAAGCTCAAGAGAATGGGCGGCTTTGGCGGGATGCGTTTTCCGGGAATGTAATTTGGTTCGCTGAAAGCAAATGCTTTGCGATAGATATTTTAGACTTTTTATGGAGGTGAAACTTTCATGGTTAAGATCAGACTGAGAAGAATGGGTGCCAAGAAGGCTCCTTACTACCGTATCGTTGTTGCCGATTCCCGTTCTCCCCGTGATGGCCGCTGCATCGAAGAGATCGGCACCTACAACCCCCTGACCGCTCCCGCCACTGTCACTGTCGACGTGGAGAAGGCTCAGAACTGGATCAAGAATGGTGCTCAGCCCACCGATACCGTTCGTGGCCTGCTGAAGAACGCCGGCGTTCTGTAAGCCCTTTTTGAAGGAGTGGCACGATGAAGGAACTTTTGCTGTATATGGCAAAGAGCCTGGTGGACAATCCCGACGCCGTCACCGTTGTGGAGACCTCTGACGAGGAAGGCAAGGTGCTGGAGCTCCATGTGGCCGAGGGCGACATGGGCAAGGTGATCGGACGCCAGGGACGGATCGCCAAGGAGATCCGTACCATTATTAAGACCGTAGCCCAGCGCACTGGCGAAAAGGTTACTGTCGAAATTGTGGATTAAACGGCTATGCGTGGCGATTTCGTCACGCATTTTCGTTTATAAAGGAGAATTGTATGAGACTTCCGTTTATTGAGGCAGGGGAGATCGTGAATACCCATGGGGTCCGGGGGGAAGTGAAGATGCTCTCCTGGCTGGACAGCCCCGAGGATATGTGCGGCTTTTCCCGCTGCCGGATTGGTGGAAAGGACTATGCGCTTCAGTCCTGCCGGGTGCAGGGCACCTGTGACCTTTTGAAGCTTTCCGGGGTGGATACCATGGAGCTTGCCCAGGCGCTCCGGGGAAAAACTGTGGAAATTTACCGGGAGGACGTGGCGGACGACGTGGTCTTCGCCGCAGAGCTGGTGGGCATGGAGGTTTTCAGCCAGGGAAAACCGGTTGGAAAGCTGACGGATGTGCTGGATTATCCCGGAAACCAGGTCTATGTGGTCAAGGGCAGCCGGGAATATATGATCCCGGCGGTAAGCGCTTTTATCCTGGACGTGGATATGGAAGCCAACCGGATGGAGGTTCAGCTGCTGGAGGGCATGGAAACCGATGCGGATTGACATTCTGACCCTGTTTCCGGACACGCTGGGGGATGTGCTGTCCGAGAGCATCCTGGGCCGGGCTCAGGAGCGGGGCTTCATTCGCATTGAGGCCCATCAGATTCGGGACTACACCGCCAACAAGCAGAACCAGGTGGATGACTACCCCTACGGCGGCGGCCGGGGAGCCATTATGCAGGCGGACCCCATCTACCGCTGCTGGGAAGCCGTCTGCGACGAGGCAGCGGGGCCGGTGCACACCGTGTATCTCTCTCCCTGCGGCCATACGTTCAAGCAGGCCGATGCCATTCGCCTGAGCAAAATGAAGAATCTCATTCTGGTCTGCGGCCACTATGAGGGCATCGACCAGCGCTTTATTGACGAGTGTGTGGACGAGGAGATATCCCTGGGGGATTTTGTGCTCACCGGCGGGGAAATCGCGGCCATGGCTGTGACGGATGCCGTGTGCCGCATGGTGCCGGGGGTGCTGGCAGACCCGGAGTGCTTCGAGGATGAGAGCCATTTTTCCGGGCTCCTGGAATATCCCCAGTACAGCCGCCCTGCCGTCTGGCACGGCCGTGCCGTGCCGGAGATCCTGCTGTCCGGCAACCATGAAAAGGTGAATCAGTGGCGGCGGAAGCAATCCCTGCGCCGCACAAAGGCCCGCCGTCCGGATATGTATGAAAAGCTGGATCTGTCCTCCAAGCAGGACCGGAAGCTCCTGCGGGAAATGGACGAGGAGGATAATGAAGATGGGTCAAACGGACAAGCTTGAAACGCTGCGTCAGTGGGTGCGGGAAAGCAGGCACATGGTGGCCTTTACGGGGGCCGGCGTCTCCACCGAATCCGGTGTGCCGGATTTTCGCAGTGTGGATGGGCTGTACAGCCAAAGCTTCGACTATCCGCCGGAGACCATTATCAGCCATAGCTTCTACCTGAAAAATCCGGAATATTTCTTTCGGTTTTACCGGGAGAAGATGATGCCTCTGGACGTGGAGCCCAATATCACCCACAAAACCCTGGCAAAATGGGAACAGGAGGGCAGGCTCAGTGCCGTTGTAACCCAGAATATCGATGGCCTGCACCAGAAGGCCGGGTCCCGGCGGGTCTATGAGCTCCATGGCTCCATTCTGCGGAACTACTGTACCCGCTGCGGGAAATTCTATCCGGCCTCTTTTGTGAAAAACTGTGACGGCATTCCCAGATGCAACTGCGGCGGCATTGTGAAGCCGGACGTGGTGCTCTATGAGGAGGGACTGGACGAGAAAACCGTGGAGGGGGCTCTGGAGGCAATCTCTACGGCGGATATGCTCCTGGTGGCCGGTACAAGCCTGACGGTGTACCCGGCAGCGGGCTTCCTGCGCTATTACAGGGGAAATCGCCTGGTGCTCATCAACCGGGATCCCACGCCCTTCGATGACCGGGCGGACCTTGTTTTCCACGAGAGCCTGGGAATGGTCCTTGGCGCACTGTAGAGAAGTTAAGGCTTTGTGAAAAAATTGTTGACAAATGACGTTCGCTGTTGTATAATACCAAAGCTGTCCTTGAGACGGCCATCTGAAAGGATGCCTCTGTAGCTCAGTAGGTAGAGCAGCGGACTGAAAATCCGCGTGTCGTTGGTTCGATTCCGACCGGAGGCACCATCTTTTTCCCTGAATCGGGAATTCGGGAGATTCGATCCCGTTGGTGGGAATCAGATGCGGGTGTAGCTCATCCGGTAGAGCGCCACCTTGCCAAGGTGGAGGTAGCGAGTTCGAGCCTCGTCACCCGCTCCAGAAAAGAGACCTGCGTTTGCAGGTCTCTTTTTTTGCACCAAAGGAACCGGCCCGGTTGATACCGGGCCGGAAATTCACATCTGGAAGATGTTTCCCAGAACGACGCCGTTCTGGGGCTGTTCCTTGGGCTTCAGCTGTTCGTAGGCCAGTGCATAGGTCACTTCCATCCGGTTACGCAGGAAGTATAGCTGGGCAAAGCTGGCAGCCAGGGAGAGAATATAGAATATGGCGAAAACTGCCTGATCGCTTATGGGCAGGGTGACACCGGCCAGAGCCAGCAGCACATCCCCGTAGGCCAAAACAGCAGCCAGAAACGTCAGGGCGTAGTACCACCAGAAGCTCAGGTCCAGCCGGAACAGACGGAACCGGCTGCCACGCATCATTTTGCGGCTTTCCCGCAGAGCGTAAATGGCACCTGCCTCGGGGTGGTCATACAGAACGTAGTCCGCCATGCGGTAGCGGTAGAGGATGGGAACCAGCACCGCCAGGACCACCACCAGAAAGATGACGAGCAGAGGGCCGGATGCGGCGTAGAGCGCATCCAGTGTGCCTTCATCCAGGGTAATGCTGCCGCCGCTCAGCAGGCTGCTGCCGGAGATGGCGGGCGAGATGGCATTCATAAAGCCGTCGGAGAAGGGGCTCAGCATAAACAGGAAGGAAGCCAGATAGCTGGCGGCCAGGGTGAATCCCATCAGGATCGCGGCCAGCAGCAGCTTCAGACGCAGAAGGGGCCAGAAGCGCTCATATCCGGTCTTCAAAGCATTGCGGGAGGCACACTGTCCCCGGGCGATACGGACCATGCCGCCCATGTAGCCGAAGCTCATGCATACGCTCACAATGGCGGACAGAATGGGCAGAAAGCTGGATATGGTGGACAGGAAGCTCCGGCTGCTCATACCGGCGAGTCCTCCCGTCTGGGAGATGCGGCTGGACAGCAGGAACTGGATCAGTGTGCACAGACAGCCGACACCTAGAGTAATGGCAGCGTAGAGTAGGACGATGTCCTTTTGGTTTTTGGCGTTTTGCAGCCGGTCGGCTGCCTTTGTTTTCAATTCACGGCTGGGAAAAGTCATGGCGTAGGATCCTCCTGGTCTGCATAATAATGCATTATGGGTTTAGTTATAAACCATTCCGATAGAAATAGCAAATGAATTTTTTGCAACGGCGGCTTTTTTTAGGAGAAATAAAATTTTTTTGAAAAAGGTCTTTACAAATCGAAAAATATCTGTTATAATCTCACTCGTTCCTGGCCCGGTGGTGCAGTCGGTTAGCACGCCAGCCTGTCACGCTGGAGGTCGACGGTTCGAGTCCGTTCCGGGTCGCCAATCCCGCAGATGGTTTCATCTGCGGGATTTTTTCATGTCCATTCAAAAATCTGCACGAAGGAGGCCCTTTATGCTTACCGCCAATGAATTCTATCGGCAGCGCTTTGGCTGCAAGGTCTATAAGCTCTCTCTGGACGGCGGCTTCACCTGCCCCAATCGGGACGGCACCCGGGGCACAGGCGGCTGCCGGTTCTGCTCCGGCTCCGGCAGCGGAGAGTTCGCGGCCACAGGGCAGAACATCCAGGCCCAGCTGACCGAGGCGAAGAAATGGGTGGAGAAAAAGTGCAAGGGCGGAAAATACATTGCCTATTTCCAGTCCTTTACCAATACCTATGGCCCCCTTGACCGCCTGGAAAATATGTACCGGGCGGCCATGGCCCCGGAAGAGATCGTGGGAATTGCGGTTGCCACCCGCCCGGACTGCCTGCCGCCGGAGACCGTGGCGCTTCTATCGGAACTGGCGAAGGAGAAATACGTCAGCGTGGAGCTGGGCCTTCAAACGGTCCATGAGAAAACCGCCCGGGCCATGAACCGGGGCTATGATACAAGGGCTTATTTTGACGCGGTGCAGCGCCTCCATGCTGCGGGGCTGGAGACCGTGACCCACCTGATTCTGGGCCTGCCGGGAGAAACAGAGCAGGATATGGTGGAGTCCGCCCGGCAGGTGGCCCAGGCGGGCACAGAGGGGGTCAAATTCCATCTGCTCCACGTCATGGCGGATGCCCCTCTGGCGGCGGACTACGCCCGGGGTGCATTCCGGTGCCTGGAATTGGAGGAATACGGGGAAATCCTTGTGGAATGCCTCCGGCAGTTCCCGGAAAGCACCGTTGTGCACCGCATTACCGGGGACGGGGCCCGGCGGGGGCTGGTCGCGCCGCTGTGGTCCCTGGATAAAAAGCGGGTGCTGAATTATTTGAACAACCTTCTCTCTGCCTCTGGACTTTTGCAGAAAAGAGGTTTATAATAAAGCTACAAAGAAAGGAAGCCGAAAGCGCCGCTTTTTGTGGAAGCAGCTCAGGGCGTTCCCAATAGGGAGGACATCTCATGAAACTCGACACCAAGCGCACAGTCCTGGTGGGCTTCGCGTTCCTGTCCATCTGTGCCTTCTGGCAGATGTATGACAATCTGGTTCCCCTGATTCTGACGAACACCTTTCACCTGAACGAGACCATTTCCGGCGCCATCATGGCAGCGGACAATGTGATGGCTCTGTTCCTGCTGCCGCTGTTCGGCGGGCTGTCCGACAAATGCACCTCCCGCCTGGGCCGCCGCCGCCCCTTTATCCTGTTCGGTACTCTGGCCGCCATCTGCCTGATGCTTCTGCTGCCCCTGTTTGCCGACAGCTACCACGCAGCCCCCGGCGGCGGCAAGATTGCCCTGTTTATCTGCGTGCTGGGCCTGCTGCTGATTGCCATGGGCACTTATCGCAGCCCTGCCGTGGCCCTGATGCCGGATATCACCCCCAAGCCTCTGCGCTCCAAGGCCAACGCCATCATCAATCTGATGGGCGCGGTGGGCGGTATCCTGTATCTGCTGATCACCACCTTCCTGTACCATGTAAAGAGCGAGACCTATGTCAGCTTCTTCCCGCTGTTTGCCATTGTGGCAGGCATTATGGCGGCGGCCCTGGCCGTTGTCATGTTCTTTGTCAACGAGCCGGAGCTGGTAAAAAAGCAGCAGGAATACGAGCGCAAGCACCCCGAGGACGACCTGACGGAGCACACCGCCCAGGGCGACACCCTCCCGGCGGATGTGAAGAAGAGCCTGACCTTCCTGCTGGTGTCCATCAGCCTGTGGTTCGTGGGCTACAACGGCGTATCCACCTGGTTTTCCGTGTACGCGGAGAACATCTGGGGCATGAGCCTGGGCCAGGCCAATACCTGCCTGACCATTGCCACCGGCGGAGCGATCCTCAGCTATATCCCCATCGGTACCGTTGCCAGCCGCATCGGCCGCCGGAAGACCATCCGCTTCGGCACCCTGCTGCTGTCCGGCAGCTTCCTGGCAGCCTTCCTGCTGACCATGGCCCTGGAGGGCTTCAGCCCGGTGCTGTATGTCCTGTTCCTGCTGGTGGGCCTTGCCTGGGCTTCCATCAATGTCAACAGCCTTCCCATGGTTGTGGAGATGTGCAAGGGCAGCGAGGTGGGCAAGTTCACGGGCCTGTATTACACCTTCTCCATGTCCGCCCAGATCATCACACCCATTGTGGCAGGCTGGCTGCTGCGCAATGTCAGCTACTGGGCACTGTTCCCCTATGCGGCGTTTTTTGTATTTGCGTCCTTCCTCACCATGGGCTTCGTGCGCCACGGCGACAATAAGGTCCCGGCCAAGAAGGGCCTGGAAGCCTATGATGTGGAGGATTGATTTTCATACGAAATACTTACAGAAAGGGAAGCGAAAAAAATGTTTGTTTTGATCCTTTTAATCCTCATTCTCATGATTTTGCACCTGCTCTGTCTCCGGGGCCGGAAAAATCAGCCCGGCATGGAGACCCTTCGGGGCTGGTTCTATGCCCACCGGGGCCTCCACGATGACGAGAAGCCGGAAAACAGCTTGGCCGCCTACAAGGCTGCTCTGGACAAGGGCTATGGCATTGAATTCGATGTCCATCTGCTGAAGGACGGCTCTCTGGCCGTCATGCACGATTCCGACCTGAAGCGGACCACCGGCCGGGAGGGCTTCATGGAAGACCTGACCGCCCAGGACCTGGAAAACTATCATCTGGGCGGCACGGACCAGACGATTCCCACATTCCAGCAGGTGCTGGACCTGTTTGACGGGCAGGCCCCGCTGATCATTGAACTCAAAACCCGAAACGGCAACGCAGACGCCCTGACAGAGGCCGTCTGCCGGGTATTGAAGGATTATACGGGACCCTACTGCGTGGAATCCTTCGACCCCCGGTGCATCCGCTATCTTTACAAGCACTATCCCCAGATCATCCGGGGCCAGCTGGCGGAGAACGCCGTGAAGCGGAGTAAGAGCTTCTCCTGGCCCGTGCGTTTTCTATGCACCTACTATCTGGAAAACTTCCTGACCCGGCCGGATTTCATCGCCTATCGGTTTGAGGACCGGGAAACTACCAGCAATTCCATTTGCCGCCGGATCTGGGGCATTCAGGGCGTCAGCTGGACCATTCGGACCCCCGAGGATTTCCAGACCGCCGTCCGGGAGGGCTGGATTCCCATTTTCGAAAATTTCGACCCCAAGGCCCTGGGCCTGGACAAGCAAAACTGAATTGTTCACAATTTCGAATTATTTTGTTTTCAATTCCGCTATTTGCCGTTCAAATCCCCCAGGTACTCTAATAACAGAAAGGTTGCGGAAGCCGTGAGCCGCTCCCTTTCCTCTCCGTAGATCCTCTTTTCTACCTCTCTTCTTTCTATTCCTTTTGCAGGAAACCCCCGCTGCCGAAAAGCAGCGGGGGTTTTCGTGCTTGCATGAGACCGTGTCCGGGGGTATAATGGATGCAGAAGGGGGTGGATGCCATGTGGCGGGAGTCGGAATCAGAGGTCGTGCGGCTGGAAAAGGTATTGGCCCACAATGATTTGACCGGGCAGGCCTTGCTGGAAAAATTCCGGGGAGCCTCCCGGGAGAGTGTGCGTCTTGCGGCTGCCCTGCGGGGCTATTTCACCTCTGGGAGCGCGACAGAGGACCAGCGGGAGCTTTACGGCAGCTATCTGCGCAGCCGGGTTCGCCCCACTGTGGCGGCACTGATGGAAGAAAACCGGGTGACGGAATTGGAGCGCTTCGAAAAGGAAGTACCTTTTCCACAGCCCCTTGTGGATGAATTTCTGACGGAGGCCATGGAAATGGACCGCCCGGAGATCACCGTCTGGCTGCTGCAATGCAAAAAGGAACGCTTCGGCTTCCGGGACCGGGATTTTTCCTGGTAGGAGGAACCATGGAATCCTTAAATGAAAAAATTCTCACAGCCTGCCGCACGGAGTTGTGCGGCCTGTCCCCCGGCCTGAACGGTGCCTTTGCCCTGCTGCCCCAAAAAGAAGGCAGAATCCTGGGAACGGACGGGAGGACGCTTTTTGTCCCGCCGGACCTAACCCAAATGTATGCCGAGAATCCGGCAAAGGTTCGGCGAGGATATCTGCATATGCTGCTCCACTGCCTGTTCCTGCACATCCGCCTGCCGGACAGGGTAGACCCGGAAGCTTGGGGCCTTGCCTGTGACCTGTGGACGGAAACCTTTATTGAAAACCTGGAGCAGCCCCGGCTGCACACGGAAAATCCGGCCAGAGATCGGGTGCTGCCCAAAATCAGCGGCACGCCCTGGCAGATTCTGGACAGGCTCCCGGAATTTGACCGGGCAGAGCTGCGGAAGGCTGCGGCCTTTGACGACCACAGCCTGTGGAAACCGGATCTTCCGGAGGACCTTGCAAGAAAATGGGAGGGCCTGTCCGGCGGTGGAGATGCCCTGGGGCAAGGTGCCCGGGGCTGCAGCAGCGGCGAGGGAGAGGAAAACCCAGGAGATTTGCAAGACCCGCTTTTTGACTTCCGCCGGTACCTGCGTCGGTTTACCGTGCCAAGGGAGGAGCTGGAAACCGATGAAGACAGCTTTGACTACGCGTTTTACACTCTGGGAATGGAGCACTATGGCAATATGCCCCTGCTGGAGCCTCTGGAATACAAGGAGGTTCGCCGCCTGGATGCCTTTGCCATCGCCATTGATACCTCAGCCTCCTGCGATGCGGTTTTGGTCCGCCGCTTTTTGGAGGAGGTTTACGGCATTCTCAGCACCCAGGAGAACTTCTTTCGGAAGATGAAGGCGGTTTTCTTCCAGTGCGACTGCTGCTTACAGGACAAGGCAGTCATTACAAACCGGGAGCAGTGGCTTTCCTATGGAAGAAATATAAAAATCAAGGGCAGGGGCGGCACAGATTTCACGCCGGTGTTCCGGGAGATTGAGGCCATGCGCGCCCGGGGGGAGCTGCCCAGACCCAGAGCGCTGCTCTATTTTACGGACGGGGACGGCTACTATCCCCATAAGCCGGACTATGAGACGGTCTTTGTCCTGGCAGGACCCCAGAAGCACCCGGAACTGGTGCCCAAATGGGCAAAGACGCTGGTATTGGAATGAGGAGAGAACGATGAACATCCAGCAGGCAAAGGAAGAGATCCGCAATACCTTGCGGGCGTATCTGCAAAAGGACGGGGAGGGAAAGTATTGCTTCCCAACGGTCCGGCAGCGGCCGCTGCTGCTCATGGGGCCTCCCGGCGTGGGAAAGACTGCCATTGTGGAGCAGGTGGCCCGGGAGGAGCAGGTTCCCCTGGTGGCCTACACCATGACGCACCACACCCGCCAGAGCGCCGTGGGACTGCCGAAAATCGCGGAGCGGGACTACTGCGGGCGGCATTTTTCCGTGACGGAGTACACCATGAGCGAGATCATCGGTACCGTGTACGAGGCCATGGACCGGACAGGAAAGCGGGAGGGCATCCTCTTTTTGGATGAGATCAACTGCGTCTCCGAGACCTTGGCCCCGACCATGCTGCAATTTCTGCAAAACAAAACCTTCGGCAACCATGCCCTGCCGGAGGGGTGGCTCATTGTGGCGGCGGGCAACCCGCCGGAGTACAATAAATCCGTCCGGGATTTTGACATTGTGACCTTGGACCGCATCCGCAATATCCCTGTGGAGGCCTCGCAGCAGGCCTTCCTGACCTATGGTGCAGAGGCGGGCCTTCACGGTGCAATCCTGTCTTATCTGGCGCTGAAGCCGGAAAAATTCTACCATGTGAGCCGGGACGAGAATGCGCTGCACTATGTGACGGCCCGGGGCTGGGAGGACCTGTCCCGGCTGCTGCAGAGCTATGAAAGCCTGGGCATTCCTGTGGAGGAAGCCCTTGTGGGGGAATTTTTGAATCTGGAAGAGACCAGCCGGGACTTCTATGACTACTACCGCCTGTATGGAAGCTACGGCAGGGACTATGGAGTCCGGGAAATCCTGGCAGGGGAGGCGGATACGGCCTTTCTGGCCGACAGAAAGGCCATGGCTCAGGCAGGGGATTTTACGGAGCGGTTCGCTCTGGTGAATCTGATCCTGGAGCAGCTGCGGCGCTATGCGGCTGCCTATGGCCGGGAGGATGCCCTGGACGTTGCCCTGCATGAGACCATGCAGGCCTTCTTCCGGCAGAATGGGTCCTTGGAGGATTTTTTGGCTGCCCGCCGGAACGCATTGCAGACCAAGCGGCAGTTCCGCCTGGAAAGCGCGGACAGCCTTACTGCCGCAGAGGGCATCCTGCGGAAAATAGAGCAGTGGGGGCTGGAGGCAAAGCAGGCCCGGTGCGGCGACGGCGCGGCGCTGGAACGCTTCCTCAAGGCCCGCTTTGACGGTCAGCTGGAAAGCCGTCAGGGAAAAATCCGACAGATGACGGCGGCTTTGGACCGGGCAATTCCATTTTTGACGGACTGCTTTGGGGACGGTCAGGAGCTGACGCTGCTGATCACAGGCATTACCGGCAGCAAGGGAATCATGGCCTTTATCGCTCGCCATGGCAGCGACAGCTATTTGGCCCTGTGCAGCCGGTTGCAATGCCAGAAGAATGAGGCGCAGCTGCAGGAGCTGTGCCGTCAGGCAGTGGAGAAAAAGTAACGGTAGCTTTTTCCACCGGAGAATGGTATACTGTAGAAAATGCGCGGTTGCGCTTTTTGGGAGGAACGCTGTTGGAACAGAATTTTTGCCATAAGGTCGATCAGAAAACCATTCCCGTCTGTCCCATTCTGGGAGTGGATATCGCGGCCATTGATATGGATTGGCTGCTTGCCTTCACCAAGGCTCACGTGAAGGAACTGTCCGGGGACTATATCTGCGTGTCCAATGTCCATACCACCGTCACCGCCTGGAAGGACGAGGCCTACCGGGCGGTCCAGAACGGCGGCATCCTGGCCATTCCGGATGGCGGCCCTCTGTCCAGCACCGGAAGAAAGCGGGGCTTTGCAAAGATGCAGCGGGTGACGGGGCCGGACTATATGCTGAAAACCATCGCCCTGGGGCTTTCTCAGGGCTGGCGGCATTATTTTTACGGCAGTACCCCGGAGACTCTGGAAAAAATGGAGAAGGCCCTTCGGGAGAAATACCCGGCAATTCAGATTGCCGGGATGTACAGTCCGCCTTTCCGCGCACTGAGCGCGGAAGAGGATGGCGCCATTGTGGAGAAGATCAACGAGGCCGCCCCGGATTTTGTCTGGGTTGGCCTGGGGGCTCCTAAGCAGGAAATCTGGATGCACGACCACCAGGGGCGTGTGCAAGGCCTGATGGTGGGCGTGGGTGCTGCCTTTGATTACACGGCGGGCAACATCAGCCGGGCCCCCCAGTGGATGCAGAAGCACAATCTGGAGTGGCTGTATCGGCTGATGCAGGACCCCAAGCGGCTGTTCAAGCGCTATTTTGTCACCAACACCACTTACATTTTTGAGGCCAACCTGCGAGGAAAGTAAATGAAGATCCTGATCGTACACAACCGCTATCAGATTCCCGGAGGGGAAGACCAGGTGGCTGCCCAGGAGGCGGAGCTGCTGCGCGCCCATGGCCATCAGGTGTTTACCTACAGCCGGGATAATGGGGAGCTGAAAACCTTTTCCCTCCGGCAAAAGCTGGCGCTGCCCTTTTGGACCCTTTACAATCCCAAAACCTATCGGGATATCCGCCGCCTGGTGCGGGAGAACAGGATCGATGTGGTCCATGTTCACAATACGCTGATGCTGGTGTCTCCTGCCGTATACTATGGGGCCCTGCGCGGCGGTGCCGCCGTGGTGCAGACCGTTCACAATTTCCGCCTGCTCTGCCCGGGGGCAACCTTTTACCGGGATGATCAGGTCTGCGAGGACTGCCTGAAAAAGGGGCTCTCCTGTGCGCTGAAGCACAGGTGCTATCGCGGAAGCTTTTCCCAAACCCTCTGCTGCGTGCTGTCTATGAAGCTCCACCGGGCCACGGGGATCTATAAAAAGCTCACCTACATCTGCCTGACGGAATTCAATAAGAAGAAGTTGCTGCGGCTGAAGGGGCTGAAACCGGAGCAGATTTTTGTGAAGCCCAATGCGGTTTCTGCGCCGGAAGCGTTGGTGCCGGAGCTGGACCGGCAGGATCGGGTGCTCTTTGCCTCCCGCCTGGAGGACCTGAAGGGGATCCGGGTGCTGCTGGAGGCTTGGCGGCTGCTGGGAGCTCAGGGGCCGGAGCTCCTGCTCTGCGGCGACGGGCCGCTGGAAGACTGGTGCCGCGGCTTTGTGGAGGACAACAAGCTGCGCAATGTCCGCCTGCTGGGAAGACTGCCCAACGACCGTGTCCGCAGCCTGATGGCCACCAGCCGGGCTCTGATTCTGCCGACTCAGTGCTACGAGGGATTCCCGCTGTGCATTGCGGAGGCCTATTCCGTGGGAACTCCGGTGCTGGTGTCCAAGCTGGGCAACGGAGGCAGCCTGGTCCGCAGCGGGGTGACGGGCCTGAAGTTTGACCAGCAGTCGCCCCAGAGCATTGCAAAAACCGTGAAGAAGTTTATAAACACCGAAGATGTGGACTGGCAGGCCAATACCAGCGCGTATTACCGGGAAAATCTGACACCGGAGATGAATTATGCCCGGCTGATGGAGATTTACGGAGCCGCAAAGGAGAGCATATGAAGCATATTTTGATCATCAGCAATATTCCCGCTCCCTATCGCAGCGGGCAGTTTGCCTGCCTGCGCAGCCGCTTTCCGAAGTGGAGGGTTTCCGTGCTCTATACGGGAAAAATCGAGGCAGACCGGGTCTGGGAAACCGATGAACCGGAAGAGAACACCTACTTCCTGCAATCGAAGGTCCTCAGTGTCAAAGGCGGCGAGGTGGGCGGCACGGCTACCCGCTTTGTCCATCTGCCCAAAGGACTTTTCAAAACACTGAATGCTCTGAAACCGGATGTTGTCATTGCGGGAGAATACAATTTCTCCGCCGTTCAGGCCCTTTTCTGGGCCAAGGCCCATGAAATTCCCTTTGTGAACATGACCGACGGAACGCTGCGCTCCGAGAGCTACATTGGTACGGTGCAGAAGCTGACCCGGCGGATGATCGTCAGCGGGGCAGACAGCTTCCTGGCCAGCGGCACAAAGGCCGCGGAGAAGCTGCTGCACTGGGGCGCGGACGAGGAGCGCATTGCTATTGCCTACCTGACGGTGGATACTGCTCCGTTTCTGGCGCTTACAAGGCAGCCCGAGGATGGAACGATTCTGTATGTTGGCCGTATTTCCCGGGAAAAGGGCCTGGACCTGCTGGTGCAGGCCCTGGCAAAAATGAAGGTTCCCAGTGTCCTGCGCGTGGCGGGCAACGATGTGGGGGGCGAGCAGGCGGCCATTCAGTCCTTGGCGGAGAGCCTGGGTGTGGCGGACCGGATCCAATGGCTGGGCTACCGGCAGGGCGAGGCGCTTTGGGCGGAGTACAGCCGGGCCTCCGTGCTGGCCGTGCCCTCCCGGTCCGATTGCTTCGGACTGATCCTGGTGGAGGCTGCCTGCGCGGGACTTCCCGTGGCGGCATCCTGCTATGCCGATGGGGCCTATGATGTGCTTACATCCGGGACAAATGGGCGCATTGCAGACCCGGAAAACCCGGAAGCCTTTGCTGCCTGCCTGGACGGGATGCTTTCAAAGCCTCTGCCGGCGGATAAGCTGCGGCGTGCAGTCGCCGAAAAATTCAGCTTTGATGCCGGGGCGGAGGGGTATGCCCGGGCGGTAGAAATTGCGGAAGGAGCGGTAAAGCATGGCTGATATTCCCATTGTGGTGGTTGCCTACAACCGAATCGAATCCTTAAAGCGGATTCTGGGGTCTCTGCTGCAGGCAGAATACCCTGCTCAGGGGGCAGAGCTCATCATCAGCATTGACCGTGGGGATAACGCGGATGTATTGGACTATGCCAATGCCTTTTCCTGGCCCTTTGGGGAAAAACAGGTCATTTATCAGGAGAAAAATCTGGGACTGAAAGCCCATATCCTGAAATGCGGGGGCCTGACCCAGGCCCATGACGGGATCATCCTGCTGGAGGACGATCTCTATGTCAGCCCGGACTTTTACCGCTATGCCCTGGAGTGCTATGATTTTGTGGCGGACAAGCCGGAGATCGCCGGGGTGGCCCTGTATAATCACCGGCTGAGCCAGTTGACGGAGAAGGTCTTTGAGCCGTTGGAGGACGGGTTTGACAACTGGTACTTCCGGTATGCCTGCTCCTGGGGCCAGATGTGGACCAGGGCGCAGTGGGCTGCTTTTTCAGCCTGGCTGGCGGAAAACGGAGACTACGATTTCGCCGCTTCTGAGAAGATCCCGGCCCATATCAAGGACTGGGGAAAGCACTCCTGGCTGAAATACCACATTGCCTTCGTCATAGAGACGAACCGGCTGTTCCTTTACCCCAGAGTGGCCCGCTGCACCTGCTTTTCCGATGCCGGTGTCAATTTCAGCAAAAAGGAAAGTACCTTCCAGGTGCCGCTGATGCTGGGCGGCCGCCGGGAAAAACTGCGGCTGTCCGAACCGGGGGAGTCCAGAGCTGTGTATGATGCCTGGATGGAAAATCTGTGGCTGCGGTCCTTCCTGGGCCGGGAGAGCCTGTGCGTGGACCTCTACGGTGCCAAAGAAACTTTTGAAGGGCAGCAATACCTGCTCACCTCCTCCCGGGTGGAAAACGCGGAGCTTCTGGAGTGCTTTGGCCGGGAGATGCGCCCCCAGGAATGGAATGTGCTGTCTTCGGTTCCCGGAGACGAGCTGCGGCTTTATAAGCTGACTGAGAATGCAAAAAAAATCCCGGCCGCGCGCAGGGACCGTATGGCGGATGCCGCCTATCACATCCGGGGCATCAGCTACCCCTATAAGAAGACAATTTTTGCAATGTTTGTACAGGAATCTGTTGCAAAGCTTCGAAAAAAGATGCATCTTGCCTAAAATTCAGGGCGCACCGGCTTCGGTGCGCCCTTGACGTTTCTCGGGGGAAAAGCTATAATGTACGGGAACAGGGGGGACTTGTGATGAAGCAAACACAATGGTATAAAGATACGGTTTTTTATCAGATCTGGCCCAGAAGCTTCTGCGACGGAAACGGGGACGGCATGGGCGACCTGTATGGCGTACTGCAAAAGCTGGACTATATCAAGAGCCTGGGCTGCGACGGCATCTGGTTTTCACCGCTGTATCCTTCCCCCGGCGCGGACTGCGGCTATGATATCTCCGACTATATGGATATCGATCCGCAGTTCGGCGGCATGGAGGCCTTCAAGGCAGTTCTGGAGGGGGCCCACAGCCGGGGCATGAAGGTCATCATGGACCTGGTGGTGAATCACACCAGCGATGAGCACGAGTGGTTCCAGAAGAGCCGCCGCCGCATTGAACCCTATACGGATTACTATATCTGGCGGCCCGCCAGGAAAAACGGCAAGCTCCCCAATAACTGGGATTCCCACTTTGAGGGCAAAGCCTGGACCTATGACGAGGTGCGCAAGGAATACTATATGCACCTGTTTGCCGTGAAGCAGCCGGACCTGAATATGGATAACCCGCTGGTCCGGGAAGAGGTCAAGAAGATCATGCGCTTCTGGCTGGACATGGGGGTGGACGGCTTCCGGGAGGATGTCATCACCTTTATCTCCAAGAAAAAGGGCCTGCCCAATGACCATCTGCTGCCGGTGTACAAGGGCATTTTTATGTATAACCACGGCCCTCGAATTCATGAATTCCTCACGGAATTCCAGGAGGATGTGCTGCTGAACTACGACTGCATGACTCTGGCCGAAGCCCCCATGGTTACGCCGAAGATCGCCCTGAAATACATCCGGGAGGGCAAGGGGCAGGAGTTCAGCATGATGATCCAGAACGAGACCATGTGTGCCGACTGCTTTTTCCAAGATTTCTTCCCCACGAAGTTCTCTCTGAAAAAGCTGAAAAAGGCCTTCCGGAACTGGCAGGACAAGCTGGACGGCAAGGGCTGGAATATGCTCTTCCTGGAAAACCATGACCATCCCAGGATTATCTCCCGCTATGGCAACTCTAATTATCGGGAAGCCAGCGGCAAAATGCTGGCGGCCATGTACCTGTTCCAGAAGGGAACGCCCTTTGTCTACCAGGGCCAGGAGATCGGCATGGTGAACTGGCACCCTGAAACTGCCGAGATGTATGAGGATGTGGCTACCCGCTATTACTATTCCCACCACAATCTGAATGCCAGCCCCCGGGCCAGGCTCCACAAGCTCTGGCGCTGCTCCCGGGATTCTGCCCGGACTCTGATGCAGTGGAGCGACGGACCCAATGCAGGCTTCACCACCGGGGAGCCCTGGTTCTATGCCAACGACAATTATAAGCAAATCAATGTGGCCCGGCAGGATGGGGACCGGGATTCCGTCCTCAATTTCTATCGGCTGGCCATCGGCCTGCGCAAGCGCCTGTCCTGCGTCCGCTGGGGCAAATACCGGGAGTTCAGCAAGGGCTCCAAATGGCTCTACCAGTATTCCATGCAGGACGACCGGCAGAAAATATTGGTCATCTGCTCCTTTAGTGACAAGAACCGGAAGTATAAAGCGCCGGACGGCTTCTATCTGGACCGGGGGAAACTGATCCTTTGCAACTACCCCAATGGCGAGCCGGATGTGCTGCGGCCCTATGAGACCCGGGTCTACCTGTGGTGAGGGATGTGCCCACGCTGGAAAAACAAAAAACCGCCCTGTGACGACAGAATGCTTGACAATTCGGTTCCCCGGTGCTATAATCCCGTCCATAGGAGAAACGCACAGATGAGGAGAAAGCGCTTTGTGTGCCCAATGCAGAGAGTTGGCGGATGGTGCGAGCCAATGCAGGCGGAAGCGTATACTGGCCTCGGAGCGGCCTTGCTGAAAGAAAAGTAGGCAGGACGGGGGATGCCCGTTACAGTGTCACGCGGTTGTTGGATCGCGGTGAGGGGCCTGATTTTCAGGCAAGAAGAGTGGTACCGCAAGGCTTTTACGCCCTGTCTCTTTCGATGGAGAGAGACAGGGCGTTTTTTTATGTCCGGTTTCCATACCCGTTCCGTTCACGAAATCCAAATTTTGACGAAAGAAAAAGGATGCGAGCAAAAGATGGACGTAACAAAGTATTCGGTAGGCTATTATCCCGCCCCCGGGGAGCACTTCAAGTGGGCGCATAAGGACCATATTGAGAAAGCGCCCCAGTGGTGCAGTGTGGATCTGCGGGACGGAAACCAGAGCTTGGTGATCCCCATGAGCCTGGAGGAGAAGCTGGAATTTTACAAAATGCTTCTGAAAATCGGCTTTAAGGAAATAGAGGTGGGGTTCCCGGCGGCCTCAGAGACGGAGTATACCTTCCTGCGGACCCTGATCGAGCAGAATATGATCCCTCAGGATGTGACGGTTCAGGTTCTGACGCAGTGCCGGGAGCATATCATCCGCAAGACCTTTGAAGCCTGCAAGGGAGCCCCCAGCGCCATCATTCACTTCTACAATTCTACCTCCGTTGCCCAACGGGAGCAGGTGTTCAAGAAGTCTAAGGAGGAGATCAAGCAGATCGCCGTGGACGGGGCCAAGCTGGTCAAGAAGCTGGCCGCCGAGTACGAGGGCAACTTCCGCTTCGAGTATTCTCCCGAGAGCTTCACGGGCACGGAGCCGGAATACGCTTTGGAGGTCTGCAATGCTGTTTTGGATGTGCTGGAGCCCAGCGAAAGCAATAATGTTATCATCAATCTGCCGGTCACGGTGGAGATGAGCCTGCCCCATGTGTACGCCAGCCAGGTAGAGTACATGTGTGAAAACCTCAAGTACCGGGAACACGTCACCGTATCCCTGCACCCCCACAACGACCGGGGCACCGGCGTGGCGGATACGGAGCTGGGCTTGCTGGCCGGTGCGGACCGGGTGGAGGGAACCCTCTTTGGCAACGGCGAGCGGACCGGCAACGTGGACGTGGTGACCCTGGCCATGAATCTGTATTCCCACGGCGTAGCCCCCAAGCTGGACTTTGACAACCTGCCCGCTATTGTGGAAATCTACGAGCGCTGCACCCGGATGCACGTCTATGAGCGAACCCCCTACGCCGGGGCCCTGGTCTTCGCCGCTTTCTCCGGCTCCCATCAGGACGCCATCGCCAAGGGTATGAACTGGCGGCAGGAGAAGAACCTGCACCGGTGGACCGTGCCCTATATCCCCATCGACCCCAGGGATATCAGCCGCACTTACGATGCCGATGTCATCCGGGTCAACTCCCAGAGCGGCAAGGGCGGCATCAGCTATCTTTTGGAGCACGCCCACGGTTATGTGCTGCCCACCAGGATGCGGGAGCATTTTGGTTACCTCTGCAAGGACATCTCCGATCACGAGCATCGGGAGCTGAAAACCGACGATGTGCTGCGGGTGTTCACCCTGAGCTACCTGAACATCAACGCCCCTATTTCCGTGCGGAATGTGCGCTTTGAGCCCTTGGCCGGTGGGGCGGGCTGCGATGTGACCTTTTGCAAGGACGGCATCGTTGCCCAGCTGCACCAGACCGGCAACGGCAGCCTGGATGCTTTCAGCAACGCCCTGAAGGACTATACTGGCGTGGACTACACCCTGAAAGTCTATACCGAGCACAGCCTGCAGCAGAAGAACTCCGGCTCCACCGCTGTGGCCTATGTGGGCATTGAGACGACGGACGGCAAGATGCACTGGGGCGCGGGCAGCGACACGGACATCACCAAGGCCAGCATTCACGCGCTGCTCAGTGCCTTCAATAACTTCATTACGGAATAAGGAGAAACGAACCATGGCAATGACAATGACCCAAAAGATTCTGGCGGCCCATGCAGGTCTGCCGGAGGTGAGCGCCGGACAGCTGATCCAAGCCAAGCTGAACATCGTTCTGGGCAATGATATCACTACCCCGGTGGCGGTGAATGAGTTCAAAAAAGCAGGCTTTGACGGGATCTATGACAAGGACAAGGTGGTCATCGTCCTGGACCATTTTGTGCCCAACAAGGATATCAAGGCTGCCGAGCAGTCCAAAACCTGCCGGGAGTTCGCCTGCGAGCACTGCGTCAGCCATTTCTATGACGTGGGCAAGATGGGCATCGAGCATGCTTTGCTTCCGGAGCAGGGCATCGTCACCGCCGGAGACTGCATCATCGGCGCAGACAGCCACACCTGCACCTATGGTGCCATGGGCGCCTTCTCCACCGGTGTTGGCAGCACGGATATGGCCGCAGGTATGGCCACGGGCCAGGCATGGTTTAAGGTCCCCTCGGCCATTCGCTTCTACCTGACGGGGGCATTGAAGCCCAACGTCAGCGGCAAGGACGTGATCCTCACCATCATCGGCAGGATTGGTGTGGACGGTGCCCTGTACAAGAGCATGGAGTTCACGGGATCTGGCGTGGCTTCTCTGACCATGGATGACCGGCTGTGCATCTGCAATATGGCCATTGAGGCCGGTGCGAAAAACGGCATTTTCCCGGTGGACGACCGGACACTGGAATATTTGAAGGGCAGAGCGGAGCGGGAGCCTGTGATTTATACCGCCGACGAAGATGCTTCCTATGAAAAAACCATCGAAATTGACCTGTCTGCCATTGAGCCCACGGTGGCCTGCCCCCATCTGCCGGAGAATACCCACCCGGCCAGGGAGCTGGAGGACATTCAAATCGACCAGGTGGTCATCGGCTCCTGCACCAACGGACGCATGGAGGATATGGAGACGGCTTACCGCATTTTGAATGGCAAGCAGGTTGCCAAGGGGGTGCGCTGCATTATCATTCCGGCCACCATGGCCATCTACCGGGAGTGCATCGTCCGGGGGTACACCACCGCCTTTATCGATGCAGGCGCGGTGGTCTCCACCCCCACCTGCGGCCCCTGCCTGGGCGGCTATATGGGCATCCTGGCCGAGGGCGAACGCTGTGTTGCCACTACCAACCGGAATTTTGTGGGGCGGATGGGTCATGTCAAGAGTGAAGTCTATCTGGCAAGCCCCGCAACCGCTGCCGCCAGTGCCCTGACCGGCCACATTACCTGCCCCAAGGAGGAAAACTGATATGCAGACCAAGGGAACCGTTTATAAATACCCGGACAATGTGGATACGGATGTGATCATCCCTGCCCGGTACCTGAATACCCCTGATGCCCAGGAGCTTGCCAAGCACTGCATGGAGGATATCGACCCGGAGTATGTCCGTAAGGTAAAGCCCGGAGATGTGATGGTGGCGGGCTGGAACTTCGGCTGCGGCTCTTCCCGGGAGCACGCCCCTCTGGTGATCAAGACCTGCGGTACCGGCTGCGTCATCGCCAAGAGCTTCGCCAGAATCTTCTATCGGAACGCCATCAACATCGGCCTGCCCATTCTGGAATGTGAGCAGGCGGCAGAGGAGATTCGGTCCGGGGACCGGGTTTCGGTGGACTTCGATACCGGTATTATTACCGATGAGACCACGGGCAAGCACTACCAGGCGGAGCCCTTCCCGGAATTCATCCAGAAGATTATCCGTGCCGGCGGCCTGCTGGCTTCCTTAAAGGAGGGATAAGCTGTGGAGAAAAACATTGCGCTGATTCGCGGCGACGGCATCGGCCCGGAGATCGTAGAGCAGGCTGTGCTGATTCTGAACCGGGTGGCGGAAATCTACGGCCACAGCTTCCGCTATACGGATGTGGACATGGGCGGCAACGCCATTGATAAGTGGGGTGAGCCGCTGCCCCAGGCTCAGCTGCAAAAGTGCCTGGATTCCGACAGCGTGCTTTTGGGCGCGGTGGGCGGCCCAAAGTGGAACGATGTTCCCGGCCCCATGCGGCCGGAAAAGGGGTTACTAAAGCTTCGGGCCGCTATGGAGGTCTACAGCAACAACCGTCCCGCCAAGATCTGGCCCCAACTGGCGGGCGCTTCCCCTTTGAAACCGGAGATCGTGGAAAAGGGAATCGATTTTATGATCGTCCGGGAGCTCACCGGCGGCATTTACTTCGGCTCTCACGAGACAAAGCGGGAGAACGGGCAGGCCGTTGCCACGGACATCCTGACCTACAGCGAGGCGGAGATCCGCCGCATCGGCCGCATCGGCTTTGAAACCGCCCGGAAGCGCAGAAAAAAGCTGTGTTCCGTGGAAAAGAGCAATGTGCTGGATTCCAGCCGCCTGTGGAAGAAGATCATGCACGAGCTGTCCGAGGAGTACCCGGATGTGACCCTGACGGATATGCTGGTGGACAACTGCGCCATGCAGATCGTCAAGGATCCCAGCCAGTTCGATGTGATCGTCACGGAAAATATGTTCGGCGATATCCTGTCTGACGAGGCCTCTATGATCACCGGCTCCATCGGCACCATTCCCTCCTCCAGCCTGGGCAGCACCACCCGGGGGCTCTATGAGCCCATCCACGGCTCTGCCCCGGACATTGCGGGGCAGGACATCGCCAACCCCATCGGCACCATTCTGGCCGCTGCCATGCTGCTGCGCTACAGCTTTGACATGGCGAAAGAGGCGGATGCCATCGAGAAGTCCGTCTCCGATACCCTGGATGCGGACTTCCGTACCGCCGATATCCTGCCGCCCCACGGCGCTTTCCAAAAAGTCGGCTGCAAGCAGATGGGCGCAGAGATCTGCGCACGGATTCAATAGAATTTCAGAAAAAATCACCCGGCTTCCGAAGAACGAAGAAGCCGGGTGAAAATTTTGGGGGAAAGATTTACTTCTGTGCGCGGCTGCCGAAGTTGACAACGGCGGTGTCGCCCTGCTCGTTGGCACCGAACTCATAGTCCTTGCCGGGCAGGATGGCGTTCATCAGGATGCCCACCAGAGCGGCCACAGCCAGGCCGGACAGACTGATGGTGACGGAGCCCACGGGGATGGCGATGGAACCGGCGTAGTTCACGCCCACGGCCAGACCCATGATCATGGCGGCAATCAGAACGTTGCGGCTCTTGGTGAAGTCCACCTGGTTTTCAACCACGTTCCGGACGCCCACGGCGGAGATCATGCCGTACAGCACCAGGCTGACGCCGCCCATGGTAGCGGCAGGCATGGCAACGATCAGTGCGGCAAACTTGGGGCAGAAGGACAGGACAATGGCGAACACGGCGGCCAGACGGATAACCTTGGGGTCGTACACCTTGCTCAGGGCCAGAACGCCGGTGTTTTCACCATAGGTGGTGTTGGCGGGAGCGCCGAAGAGGGAGGCCAGAGTGGTGGCCAGGCCGTCACCCACCAGGGTGCGGTGCAGGCCGGGGTCTTCCACGAAGTTCTTGCCCACGGTGGAGGAGATGGCACAGATATCGCCCAAGTGCTCCATCATGGTTGCCAGGGAGATGGGCATGATGGTCACAATGGAGGTAAGCAGCAGGCTGTGGTCCAGATTTGCCCCGAAGATGGACAGGGCGGTGCGGTCCCAGACGATGGGCAGGCCGATCCAGTCGGCCTCACTGACCAGAGCCACCAGGTGTTCCCGGGAGGCGGGGTCAACGATCATGGAGAACACATAGGAGCCAACCACACCCAGCAGGATGGGGATGATCTTCACCATGCCCTTGCCCCAGATGTTGCAGCAGACAACGATCAGAATGGCAACCAGAGCAACCCACCAGTTGGCGGAGCAGTTGGTTACGGCGGAGCCGGAAAGGGTCAGGCCGATGCAGATGATGATGGGGCCCGTGACGATGGGGGGGAAGTAGCGCATGACCTTTTTGGCGCCGAACTGCTTAAAGAAGAAGGCCAGAACCAGGTATACGAGACCCGCGCAGGCCACACCGAAGCAGGCATAGGGCAGGGTCTCGTCGCCGGTGCCCAGGGCGCGGATGGCATTGTAGCCGCCGATGAAGGCGAAGGAGGAGCCCAGGAAGGCGGGGATCTTCCGCCCGGTGACCAGGTGGAACAGCAGCGTGCCCAGGCCCGCAAACAGCAGGGCGTTGGCCACATCCAGGCCTGTCAGCGCGGGAACCAGAACCGTTGCGCCGAACATGGCGAACAGATGCTGTACGCCCAGTAGCAGGCGCTTGGAGGTGCCCAGGGTGCTGGCGTCGTATACTGCGTCAGTGTTTTTTTCAGGTGCCATTTTTATTACATCCTTTCTCTTTTCACGAAAAGAGGGAGAAAAGACCGTTGCAAAGTTTTTGCAAGTTCTTCCCTCCCTTTCTTCCGTTATATCCCGACAAGTATACTATCTGTCCCGGGAAATTGCAAGTTTTTTATGGCCGCTCTGCATCCAAAATGTGAACAGGATATGACGCCCCTTTTGTGGAAGTTGCATGACGAAGGCGATTCGCACGCTGCAAATGCAGAAAACGAAGACGGAAATGCAATAATGCACGGCGCAGATTTAATGAATGCAAAAATGCCGTTAATGATCATGAGGACCGAAAATGGCCTAAAAGAATAGGGCATGACATTGGATTTGTAAAAAATCGGGAACAGAAGCACATAAAAACTGTTAAATATGACGAAAGAATGGAAAGAAAATTGCGAAAAATTGAATAAATAAGGGAAATACATTGAATATGTCCGTAAACAAATGTCCTTTACAGGAAAAACGAATGCAATTTTCATCTTGCAAAAATGCAAAAACGGTAGTATAATACGGCCATGAAGTTTTTGGAGAGCCAAGAACCTACAAAAAGGAGGAAACCCGTTATGAAAATCAAGAAGCTGTTTACTCTGGCCCTGACTGCGGCCCTGACCATTTCTCTGGCAGCCTGCTCCGGCGGCGCTTCCGCAACCAAGATGACCATGGGCACCGGCGGCTCTGCCGGTACCTATTATGGCTACGGCGGTGTGCTGGGCCAATACATTAAGAATAAGGCCGGCATCGATGTGACCGTCGTGGCCACCGATGGCTCCAAGGCCAATATCCAGGGCATTGACTCCGGCGACTATCAGCTGGGCACCGTTCAGTCCGATACCATGTCCTACGCCTGGGAGGGCACCCGCTCCTTTGACTCCGGCAAGGTGGATTCCTTCCGGGTGGTTGCCGGACTGTACGCCGAGGCTGTGCAGCTGGTGACCATGGACCCCAATATCAAGTCCGCGAAAGATCTGGCGGGCAGGGCCGTTTCCATTGGCGCACCCGGCTCCGGCGTTTACTTCAACGCCATTGACGTGCTCACCGCCGCAGGGCTCACCGAGAATGACATCAAGCCCCAGTACCTGAGCTTCGCCGACTCCGCCGATGCGCTGAAGGACGGCAAGATCGATGCCGCATTTGTGGTCGCCGGTGCTCCCACTCCTGCAATTACCGAGCTGTGCACCACCAACGATGCCTACCTGGTCCCTCTGGACGGCGATGTGGCCGATGCCATGATGGCCGCCTGCCCCTTCTACACCACCTATGTCATCCCCGCCGGGACCTACCCCGGGCAGGATGCGGATGTGACCACCGTCACCGTCAAGGCAACCCTGATCGTCTCCGCCTCCGCCTCTGAGGAGGATGTCTACAACCTGACCAAGGCCATCTTCGACAACGCCGCCGACATTGCCAAGGAAAACGGCAAGGGCGCAGAGCTGAGCCTGGACAACGCCACCTCCGGCATGACCGCCCCCTTCCACAAGGGCGCAGCCAAATATTTCGCCGAGCAGGGCATCACCGTAGACGCGCAGTAAGAAAACCGGGGGCTCCCCTTCCAGGGGAGCCCAAGTTAAGCAGGGAACGCCGAAGAAAGCGCCCTTTGGGCCTTTTCTTCAGCGCTTCCGATTTCCAGTAAGGAGGTTATCTCTATGAGCCTGTTCAAGAAGAAAAAAGCAGAGGAGCCCATGGATCTGGACTCCGTTATGAAGAAGTATGACCGGGAATCCAATGTCCGCATCTGGGAGGGAAAGCCCCGGTTCGCCGTGAATGTGATTCTTGCGATTTTTTCCGTCTTCTGCCTGTATGTGACCCTGTTCGCCAGCTGGCTGGAGGAGCTGCGGCTGACCACCTTCGTGGCCTGGATCGTCTTCCTGGGCTACCTGGTGTTCCCGGCAAGGAAGACCCACCAGCGGGTGAATCACATCCCCTGGTATGACATTCTGCTGATGGTTGTCGGCACCGGCGCATTTCTGTATTATGCCTTTAACGCCAAGGCCATTATCCAGCAGGGCAGCCATTTCGAGGATTACCAGATCGTCATCGGCATCATCGGCGTTCTGGCTCTGGCAGAGGTGTGCCGCAGAAGCGTTGGCCTGCCCATCCTCATTGTGGCCGGGTGCTTCCTGGCGTATGCTCTGACCGTAGGCCTGTCCAACCCCTCTCTCTGGGGCAAGCTGAACTATACCATCCGGTATCTGTTCTACGGGAAGGAGGGTGTTCTCTCCACCCCCATCAACGTCTGCTCCAAGTTTATTGTGGTCTTCATCGTCTTCGGTGCTTTCCTGGAGCGGACCGGCATTGCCGACTACTTCATTCAGATGTCCAACGGACTGGTGGGCCGGTTCTCCGGCGGTCCCGCCAAGGTTGCCGTGGTGGCCAGCGCTCTGGAGGGCGTTGTCTCCGGATCTTCCGTGGCCAATACCGTGGGCTCTGGAGCCGTAACCATTCCGCTGATGAAAAAGGCGGGCTACAAGCCGGAGTTTGCCGGAGCTGCGGAAGCCGCCGCCTCTACCGGCGGACAGATCATGCCCCCCATCATGGGTGCTGCCGCCTTCCTGATGGCGGACTATGTCCAGCTCCCCTACGGTCAGATCGCACTGAAGGCGGTACTGCCCGCACTGCTGTACTTTGCCGGTATTTTCATCTCCGTCCACCTGGAGGCCAAAAAGGTTGGGCTGAAGGGCTTGCCTAAGGAAGAATTGCCGAAGCTGAAGCCTCTGCTGAAAAAGAGCTATCTGCTGCTGCCTCTGGTTTTGCTGATCTACCTGGTCAGCACCAGCCAGAAGAGCATCCAGTATGCCGCCGCCCTCTCCATCGTGGCCTGCATCGTCGTCACCCTTTTCAGCCGGGAGACCCGGATCACCCCCATGCGCCTCCTGGAGGCTCTGGCCGCCGGAGGACAGGGCTCCATCACTGTGGCTGCCGCATGCGGCATTGCCGGCATCATTGCCGGTACCATTACCATGACAGGTCTGGCCAATGTGATCATCAACGGTATTGTGGTCCTGGCCGGTGACAGCGTACTCATTGCCCTGTTCCTGACCATGATCTGCTGCATCGTCCTGGGTATGGGCGTGCCCACCACCGCCACCTACTGCATCATGGCCGCCACCTGCGCCCCCATCCTGGTTCGGATGGGTGTGCCAATGGTTGCCGCCCACTTCTTTGTGTTCTACTTCGGCATTGTGGCTGACCTGACGCCTCCTGTGGCTCTGGCTGCCTATGCCGGTGCCGCCATTGCCCAGGCCAACCCCATGAAGACGGCGCTCCAGGCCACCAAGCTTGCCATCGGCGCTTTTATCGTGCCCTATGCCTTTGCCCTGAGCCCCTCCATGCTGCTCATCGACACCACGGTCCTGGACGTGGGGCTCATTGTGATCACTTCTCTGATCGGCATTGCCTCCGTCTCTGCTGCCATGGAAGGCTACCTGGTTGGAAACCTGAACTGGTTCCGCAGACTCCTGGCTCTGGTTGGCGGCCTGATGATGATCTACCCCGGCACGAGAACCGATATCATCGGCCTGGCTCTGTCCGGCCTGGTGGTTGCTCTGTGCCTGCTGGATAAGAAAAAGAAGACAGCCCTAAAAGGAGAAATGGCCTGATAAGGCTAAGAGGGGTCCTGCGATTTTGCGGGGCCCCGTTTTTTGTAGACCGATGCCCGCATCGGCCCCTACGAGAGGCGGGGAGATTTTTACCATAACAAATATTTAACAATCCCATCCCCCTCTTTTCGGAAATCTCTCTTGCTTTTTTGCGGCAGATTGGCTATACTATATCCAGCGAAATTCGACCCTGTCCGTCTTTGCTTTAGGCGGCGTGATTTACGAAACGGAGGAATTTGTAATGAAAACCCTGAATGCCATCGTAAAGGTTCTGACGGCTCTGGCTGCCGTGGCCGGTGCGGTTTATCTGGTTGCGGCCTATGGGGATAAGATCGTGGCCTGGGCCAAGCGCGTGATCGGCTGCTGCCCCTGGGACGAGGGAATGGAGGAGCCCGCAGAGGAAGCTCCCGCTGCCCCCGAGGCCCCCGCAGAGGAAGCTCCTGCTGCCGAAGAGCCCAAGGCTGAGGAGCCCGCAGAGGCCCCCGAGGTCCACGAGCCCGCTGCAGAATCCAACGAGCCCATTGCCGACGAGGGTGACTTCGAAGGCTGATATTGCGTGACCGAAACCGGCGATCTTGCCCAGATCGCCGGTTTTCCTTATAAAATTATACAAAAAAGTTATAGGTGGATTTCGCCATTTTTATTGCAGATTCGGCAAAAAATCCTTGAAAAATTTGGCAGCCTGTGCTAGAATGACCTATGAAAACACTATGACAATGGAAGCAGAAGGAATATACAAAAAGTATGATTCCAAATTGCAAAACTGCGTGGTGGCAGAAACCGTAGAGGCTCTGAAGAAATCGGCAGCAGCCGCCGACGGTTTGTTCAGAGTTTCTACAACCGTAAAGAAAGGGGCTTTACCTGTGGCATATATGCGATTGGGTGACCTGCTGATCTCGGCAGGCGTCATCCGTCCGGAGCAGCTGAACGATGCCCTGGCCATTCAGAAGAAGACCAGAGAGCGCTTGGGCGACGTGCTCATCAATAACGGCATCATTACAGAGCAGCAGCTCATTGAGGCGCTGCAAATGCAGCTTGGCGTGGACTTTGTGGATCTGACCGCCGTGTCCATCCCCCTGGAGCTGGCCCGGTTCGTGCCCCGGTCCATTGCAAAGAAATATTGCGTCGTCCCCGTGAAGCTCCAGAAGGACGAGCTGTATGTGGCCATGAGCGACCCCCTGAACTTCGAAGCCCAGGAGGAGGTCAAGTCCGCCTCTCACAAGCAGGTGGTGCCCATGATCGCCACCCGCCGGGCCGTGGAGCAGGCCATTGCCACCCTCTATGGCAACGAGGGCACTGCCCGGGCCATTGAGGAGATGAAGCGGGAGGCCGGTTCTAATCAGGCGGATATCGTTCCCGTGCAGATGTCCAAGGCCGTGGACAACGGCGCTGCCGAAGCCCCCACCATCCGCTTTGTCAATTCCGTCATCGAGCGGGCCATTACCGAGCGCGCTTCCGATATCCATCTGGAGCCCCAGGAGGGGGAGATGGTGGTGCGGATGCGCATCGACGGCGTGCTGCGCCGGATCTTTACCGTCCCCGCCAATTTGCAGGCAACGGTCATCGCCCGATTGAAAATTATGGGCGGCATGAACATTGCCGAGCGGAAGATCCCCCAGGACGGCCGGGCCATGGTCACCGCCAAGGATAAGGAAATCGACCTGCGTATTTCCTCCATCCCCACCATTTACGGCGAGAAGATCGTTCTGCGTCTGCTGGACAAGTCCTCCGGCCATATCAACCGGAAGACCATCGGTCTGGAAGGGGAGGACGAGAAGAAATATGACCGCCTGCTGAAAAACAGCTCCGGCGTCATCCTGATCGTGGGCCCCACCGGTTCCGGTAAGTCCACCACCATGTGCGCCATGATCCAGGAGCTGTGCAATGAGCAGACCAACATCATGACCCTGGAAGACCCTGTGGAATACAATATCCCCGGCGCCAACCAGTGCCAGATCAATGAGAAAACCGGCATGACCTTCGCCGCCGGTCTGCGCTCCATTCTGCGGCAGGACCCGGATGTCATCTCCGTTGGTGAGATTCGGGACGGCGAGACGGCCTCCATTGCCGTCCGGGCCGCCATTACGGGCCACCTGGTCATTTCTACCCTGCATACCAACGACGCCGTCTCCACCATCAGCCGCTTGGTGGATATCGGCGTGGAGCCCTATATGATTTCCAGCGCCCTGCGGGGCGTGGTGTCCCAGCGTCTGGTCCGGAAAATCTGCCCCCAGTGCCGCAAGGCCTATACCCCCACGGAAGAGGAGAAGCGCATGGTGGGCATTGCCGAAAATGAGGACGTGACCTTCTATAAGGGCGAGGGCTGCCAGGAGTGCGGCCGCACGGGCTACCGTGGCCGCCGGGGCGTGTTTGAAATTCTGACCCTGGATGCCGCTCTGCGCCGGGAGGTTGCGAACAATGCCTCCAGCGAGGAGCTGACCAAGACCGCCTTGGAAAACGGCTTCGTCACCATGAAGGACAATTGCCGCCGCCTGGTCCTGGAGGGTGTCACCACCGTGGCCGAGGCCGCCAAGGCAATCAACTCCGCCGCGGAGTAATTTGGAGAACGAAGAATGACCGATTTAAACACCCTCATCGCCATGGCCAAGGAGCTGAATGCTTCGGATGTGCATATTGTCTCCGGGCTGCCGGTGCGCTGCCGGGTGGACGGGAGCATCCGGAACCTGACGGAGGAGCTCCTGACCTTTGAAGACTGCGAGAACTACGGCCGCGCCATGGCGGGCCCCCGGTTTTCGGAAATTGAAGAAATGGGCGAATTAGACCTGGCCCAGAGCTTCCCCTGCGGGGCCCGTACCAGAATCAACCTGTTCCGGCAGCAGGGCAGTCTCTCCGCCGCCATTCGTCTGCTGGCAGAGCGGATTCCGGAGCTGGAGGAGCTGAATCTGCCCCCGGTGGTGGCCTCCTTTCCGGACTATCGGTCCGGCATTGTGCTGGTCACCGGCGAGACCGGTTCCGGCAAATCCACAACTCTGGCCGCCATCCTGGACCGCATCAACCATACAAGGTACGCCCACATCATTACCCTGGAAGACCCCATCGAATATGTGTACCACCCGGATAAATGCATCATCAACCAGCGCCAGATCGGCTCCGATACCCATAGCTATGCCGACGGCCTGCGCTCCATCCTTCGGGAAGACCCGGATGTGATCCTCATCGGCGAGATGCGGGACCTGAACACCATCGAGACGGCCCTCACCGCTGCCGAGACCGGCCACCTGGTCTTTGCCACCCTGCACACCAATTCCGCCGCCGATTCCATCGACCGTATGGTCAATGTGTTCCCCGAGGGCCAGCAGCGGCAGATAAGATTGCAGCTGTCCACCACCCTGCGGGCCGTGGTGTCCCAGCAGCTTCTGCCCCGGAAGGGCGGGCACGGCCGGGCCGCCGCCTGCGAGATCATGGTGGTCAATGCCGCCCTGAAAAACCTGATCCGGGAGGGCAAGACCCCCCAGATGGACAGCTTTATTACCATGAACAGCCAGAACGGCTCCATCCTCATGGATGCCGCCCTGCAAAAGATGGTCCGGGAGGGGACCATCACCCAGGCCGAGGCCATTCGCTACGCCCGGGACCCGGAAACCGTCCAGTCCATGCGCCGCTATTGAGGTGAATTCCAGAAATGACCACATTCAAATACAAGGGCCTGTCCCCGGACGGCCAGAAGGTCTCCGGCGTCGTCAAGGCCTATAATGAATACGAGGCCGTGACCCAGCTGCGGAGCACCTGCTCCGTCATCACCTCCATTCAGGAGGTCAAGGAAGCCAAGGGCCTGAACCGGAATCTGGGCAAGGTGAAGATCAAGGACAAGGATCTGGCCATGATCTGCTCCCAGTTCTCCATCATCCTCACCTCCGGCCTGCCCATTGTCCGCTGCGTGGAGATGGTTGCCGAGCAGGCTGCCGACAAGCAGCTGCGGGACATCCTCTATCAGGTTGCCGAGGATGTGTCCGGAGGCTATTCTCTGGCCACCAGCTTTGAAAACCACTGCCCGACCCTGCCGGTCACCTTTATTGAGACCATCCGGGCCGGTGAGGAGTCCGGCACCCTGGAGCTGTGCTTCAGCAGGCTCTATACCTATTTTGACAAATCCGCCAAGACCAAGGCAAAGGTTGCCAGCGCCCTGACCTATCCCATTATGGTCATTGTGGTTGCCATCATCGTCTTCATCATCGTCATGGTGAAGGCCGTCCCCGCCTTTACCACCGCCTTCCGGGACCTGGGTACGGACCTGCCCAGCATTACCAAGGGCATGATCGCCGTCTCGGACTTTATGATTGAAAAATGGTGGGCCATGGCCCTGATCGCCATGGCGATTGCCGCCGCCTGCGTCTTGGTCAAGCGGGACCCCCGGGGCCGGGCCATGCTGGACCGGCGGAAGCTCACCAAGTCTCCCTTAAAAAAGATTCATTCCATGAACGCGGCTTCCCAGTTCGCCTCCACCATGGCTACCATGATCTCTGCGGGCCTGCCCATTGTCAAGGCTTTGGAGGTCACCGCCGGTGTGGTGACCAATGGCCAGGTGGCCGAGGCCATCCGCACCGCCCGCCAGCGGGTGGAGCAGGGCAAGGGCCTCAGCGAGGCCATGCAGGAGAGCCCCTATTTCCCCAAGCTTTTAACGGAGATGACCGGCGTCGGCGAGCAGTCCGGCAACATGGAGCAGACCCTCACCGTGGTCTCCGATTACTTTACCAATGAGGTGAGTCTCGCAACGGACCGGCTTCTGGCGGTTATGGAGCCTGCCATCACCATCGCCCTGGCCGTTGTCACCGTCATATTGCTTCTGGGCGTGTATCTGCCCATGTTCAGTTTGTACGGCAGCATCGGGTAAAAAGCTCCCCTGCAAGGGGAGCTGGCTCGCGCAGCGAGACTGAGGGGTTATACCACGGGACCCCTCCGGCCCTGCGGGCCACCTCCCCTTGCAGGGGAGGCAAGTACGGTGTTCACCGCCGGGTTTCAACCCAACTGGCGGTCTACATATAGAAATATCTTCCGCAAAGGAAGAAAGGAGAACTGATTTATCATGAAGAAGAATAATAACAAGGGCTTCACTCTGATGGAGATGCTGATCGTTGTCGCCATCATTGCCGTCCTGGTCGCCATTGCAATCCCCGTGTTCACCAACCAGCTGGAGAAGTCCCGTGAGGCTACCGACGCTGCTAACATCCGTTCCGCTTACGCTGAGGTTATGGCTTGCGCTCTGACTGATACTGATCGTGCTGTCGCTAACGGTACAGAGGTTACGAATGGCGTTAAGAAGACTGTTAGTGACGGTAAGGCTGTCTGGTCCAAGGATGTTGGCGTTGTTCAGAAGCAGAAGGGCTGGCAGAATACCTCCATTACTGAGATTGCAGGTATTAAGCTGAATGATGCAACCAACCCCATTGCTGCTCAGTCTCTGAATGGCTGGACTGTTACCTACTCTGAAGAGACTGGTAAGTGCACCATTACTGAGAATAAATAAATTCTTTACTCCCGCTCCCCGTCTCCGGTATACAGCTGACGGGGAGCACACCCCCTGATTCAACCCATTTCCAGGCGGACACTGTTGGGTTGGCAGTGCCCACCTGGAAGGGGGCCAGGGAACCCGCCCCCGTATCCCCAAAATTCGGAAATGCGGTGTCCGCGTCCGGTATTCCCTGAATGGCGGCCTCCTTATTACGAAGGCCGGCGGCGCTGCCGGCGCCGGCAGCTGACCGAATGCACACAAACAAAAAGAGAGGAAGTCTTTGCATATGCTCTATGCTGCCCCTGTGATAACCGTATACTGTGTGGTCCTGGCGGTGATTCTGGGCGCCTGCATGGGCTCCTTTCTGAACTGCTGGGCCTGGCGCATCGTCCACGGCGAGTCCGTTGCAAAGGGCCGCTCCCATTGCGATGCCTGCGGCCATGCGCTCGCCTTCCGGGACCTGGTCCCCGTGGTGAGCTACCTGGCCTCCCATGGCAGGTGCCGCTATTGTGGCAAGAAGCTGGGGGTTCGTCATCTCGTTGCGGAACTTTCCACTGCCGCCGTCTATGCGGCGATTCTCCTGAAATATGATATTTCGCTCCAAACCCTCGAATATATTCTCTTTGCCAGCCTGCTCTTAGGCTGCGCATTCGCGGATTTGGAGGGGTATATGATTCCGGACCGGTTTATCCTTGCGGGGATAATTCTGCGTCCGGTCTTCCTGCTATTAGGGCAGGAACCGAACTCTGCATGGATTAACAGTATTCTTGGCGGAGCCTGCGTGGCAGGTGCCCTGCTGCTCGTCGTCCTGGTCTATGAGAAGCTCCGCAAGGTAGAGGCCATGGGCGGGGGAGACATCAAGCTCCTCTTTGTCACCGGGCTGTATCTGGGCTGGCAGCTGAACATCCTCTGTCTGTTCCTCGCCTGCATCCTGGGCATCCTCTTCGGCCTCATCGCCAACCGCAAAAAGGATTCCCAGACCCTCTTCCCCTGGGGCCCCGCCATCACCGCCGCCGCCATCGTAACCCTCCTAGCCGGTCAACCCCTGCTGGAGGCGTACCTGGCGCTGCTATGAGGCTCCCCTGCAAGGGGAGCTGTCAGCGCAGCTGACTGAGGGGTCTGCCAAGGCTCCCCTGCAAGGGGAGCTGGCTCGGCGTAGCCGAGACTGAGGGGTTATACCACGGGACCCCTCCGGCCCTACGGGCCACTTCCCCTTTCAGGGGAGGCAGAGATGGAAATAATGAAAGGATGTGCACCTATGGAAGAGAGGAAACAAAAATTCACAGGGTACATTTCTGAGCTTTCTCCCTATGCTAAAAGGCTTCGCAAAAACATGACTGCGCAAGAACGTTGCCTGTGGTATGCGTATTTGCGTAATTACCCAATTAAATTTTACCGACAACGTCCAATTGACCATTTTATTGCTGATTTTTATTGTAGCAAAGCACATCTTGTCATTGAATTGGACGGTGGCCAGCATTTTGAGCCTGCAGGAATGTCGTACGACCAGTACAGAGACAGTGTATTGCGGTCATACGGACTTACGGTTATACGGTTCAGCAATGCGGACGTTGACAGAAATTTGCGTGGAGTGTGTGAGTACATAGATTTGATCGTTGAGGAATGTTTGCATTTGGCTGAACAAACAAAAAGAGAATATAGAGTTTTAGAGTTCGATTCCAGAAAGGGCTCCCCTGCAAGGGAAGCTGGCTCGCGACAGCGAGACTGAGGGGTTATACCACGGGACCCCTCCGGCCTGCGGCCACCTCCCCTTTCAGGGGAGGCAGAGAGGGAAGCCCCCCGGGAGACATGAGACACGATTATAGGAGGTACAGACATGCCCAACAACATAACATCATTTGATATCGGCGAATCCCAGGTGAAGGTTGTTACCCTTTCCGGGGGGAGCGTGAAGAAGGCGGTGGCGCTGGAGCTGCCGGACAATGTGGTGTCCGGAGGGACGGTGCTGTCTATGGACGCACTGGCGGATTTTCTGAAAGAGAAGCTGCGCGCTTCCGGGCCCATCAAGAAGGACGCGGCGGTGATCCTGCCGGACAGCCTGGTGTTCTGCCGGAACATTACCGTGCCGCCTATGACCGACGCTCAGCTGAACTACAATCTGCCCTTCGAGTTCAAGGACTACCTGAACCAGGAGAAGAGCCGCTATTACTTTGACTACGCGGTCCAGGGCACGGAGAAGGACGAGTCCGGCGAGACGACCGGCCTGCGGCTTTTTGCCTGCGCTACCCTGAAAAAGACCGTCGAGGATTACCGGGCCATGTTCTACCGGGCGGGCTACAAGCTGAAGCTGGCCCTGCCCGAGGAGGCGGCCTTCGGCAACCTGGCGGCCCTCCACGCAAAGAATGCTCCCGGGGACGAGGACCTGTGCATTGTGGACATCGGCCACAAGGGTATCCGGATGTTCATCTACCGGGACGGCCACTTCCGCACCCACCGGGCCGTGGACCTGGGACTGTGGGATCTGGAGCAGCAGCTTGCCTCCGAGCGGGGTGTTGACCCCCATATGGCCCATACCCACCTGCTGACGGACTACGAAAGCGCCCTGACCCAGGACAGCACCCTGGAGCTCTTCAACCGCATGGCCGTGGAGATCATGAAAGCTGTAAACTTCTATAATTACAACAACCGGGAGCAGTCCCTGCGCTCCGTCTATCTCTGCGGCGGCGGCGCGGCCATCGCCCCCCTGCGGGAGACCGTCTCCCGAGTGACGGACCTGGAGCTGAAGGACATCGGCACGCTCATCCCCGGCGATGTGGAAACGCCCTGGCTCTTTGCCCGGGCTGCGGGCTGCGGCCTGTAAGAATTCAAGGAGGCACTTGCTATGAGCACAGCAGTTAAAACGAACAAGGCTTCCAATGCCATGAAGCTGCCCACCAAAACAAGAATTAACCTGGCCAAGCGGGAATCCCGGAAGAAGGATATGATCACCCTGGGCGTCGGCATTGTGCTGATCGCCGGGCTGTCCGCCGCCGTGGCCAAATTCGCGGTCATTGACCAACTGGACAGGCTCTCCCAGGCGGAAGGGGCCTACAATGCGGTGCATGTGCAGTATGTGGCCATGCAGCAGGCGGTTGCGGACTATCCCAATGTGGAGGAGCGCTACCGCACCTATTCCCGCAGCTGGATGCTCTCCGGGGATACCAACGGCCTGGCCCGGGTGGACCGGGCGGATGTGCTGGACCTGGTGGAGGCGCGGCTGCTGCCCTATGGGCGCATCAATACCCTGTCCCTGCGGGACAGCGTCATGGTGGTGTCCATGTCCGGCATGAACCTGAGCCAGATCTCCGCCATGTTTGAGCGGCTGCAAACCGAGAAAATCGTCGCCTCCGCATCCCTGAACATGGCTTCTACCGAGGAAAAGGACGACCCCAACGCCCTCCTGGACTTCACCATCACCATTGCCCTGCAGCCGGAACAGGAGGAAGTAAAATGAATCGTGCATTTACAACCCGGGAAAAGGTCCTGCTGGTGATTCTGGCAGTGCTGATCATCGGCATCGGCTATTTCAAGCTCCTGCTGGAGCCCATCAACACAAGCATTGAAAACTACCGGAACATGACGGCGTCGGAGCAGGACGAGATTCTGGTCAATACCGCCCTGCTGCAAAAGAAGAAGCAGATGGAGACGGAGCTGGAGGAGCTCTTCGCCAGCGGCGACCCCACCCCCATCCCTGTCTATGACAATTCCGGCAATCTGCTGGTGGAGCTCCACCGGATTCTGGACAAGTCCCTGGACTACAGCCTGAATTTCAGCGGCGTGAGCACCATGGATGTGGAGTACCTGGTCCGCCGCCCCGTGAGCCTGACCTTCCAGGCCCCCACCTATGCCCAGGCCCGGGCCATTATCAACGAGCTCCACGACAGCGACAATGTGAACTGCATCTCGGACCTGTCCATGCAGATCAACAACGGAAACCTGGACTACACCAACGAGATCATCCACTGGGATGAGGACGATGACAGCGACTACTATATCACCGCCTCCCTGGTCATCACCTATTACGAGCGGATCGTCCAGTAAAGCATTTTCCCCATGGAGGATTGGAACATGAAGCAGGTATATGATTGCTTGCCGAAGAACAGAAAAAACAAGGGCTTTACCCTGACGGAGATCCTGGTGACAGTGGCCATTCTGGTGATCCTGATGAGTCTGGCCACGGTGAGCTTTGTGGCACTGCGCAGGAATCTGCGGCAGAAGGAGCTGGATGCCAAGGCGGAGATCATCTATGCCGCGGCCCAGAACCGCATGGCAGAGCTGCGGGCCGCGGGTTATGGCGATTCCTTCGCCCTGAATGCGGACCGGGGCGTTGCCAAGCTGTCCATTCCCCCCTGCGATATCCAGGAGGATGCCGAGCAGGAGGAGCCTACCTTCTATTATGTAAAGGCCCTGGACAAGACCACCCAGAGCAGCGCAGCCAGACTGCTGCTGACGGAGACCGCCGTGGACCGGGACCTGTGGGGCAGCCAGTGGATCATTGAGTACAATGCGGACACGGGCCTGGTGTACGCCGTGTTCTATTCGGAGGAGAGGACCGGCAGCAGCTACCTGACCGACAGCTTTTACGGCAGCGAGGACTACCGGGACAATATGCGCATCCGCAGCAACCGTCTCTCCGACGGGGCCCGCATCGGCTATTACGGCGGCGACCTGACCCGCATCAACGGCACCTATCTGCTGCACCCTACCATTGAGATCGTGAACAACGAGAAGCTGACGGCGAAGTTCAGCTGCGTGAGCCCGGACCTGGGCAACGGCTTCACCCCCCGCCTGACCTTCCAGGTGACCATTGCAGACAAGAAGGACCCCACCAAGAAGGTCACCAGGACGCTGAGCACCACCGCCGCAGGCAACGGCCTGTATACGGCGGACATGATCCTGGACAGCCTGGAGGACGCGGGCAAGAAGTTCTCCCAGCAGTTCCCGGACCTGGTCCCCGGCAACAACATTGCGGTGACCCTCAGCGTCACCGCGGATGACTCCCGGGTGGACAAGGCGAATTACACCGTCTATACCAACAGCCTCTTTGCCTACGAAAAGGGCGGCAGCGAGACCGTCGCCCGGATCGCCTACCGGCGGCACCTGCAGAACCTGGACACTGCCACTTCTAACGTAGACCCCAAGGTCGCCTCGGCCATTCTGCTGAACGACCTGTCCTATAAGGACCCTGCGGGGGGCTACTATAGCTTCAAGCCCATTACCAACGAATATCTGTACAGCTTCAGCGGCAGGGACAACAGCACGGAAAGCGGCGTTTTCAGCATCAAGGATATGTATATCCGCACTACGGACTATGGCGGCCTGTTCGCCAAGTACAATGGCGAGGTTAAGGACCTGGTCATGTCCAATACCCGTGTGGCCTCCGGCACCGGCTATGCCGGTGCGCTGATCGGCTGGGTGGACGGCAAAACGAAGCTGGAAAACGTCCGGGTCTACCTGTCGGACCTGTCCGTCACCAAGTATAAGACCGCCAAGGAGGTCCCCGGCTACATCAACGGCACCTATGCCGGCGGCCTGGTCGGCCTGGTGGACACCGGCACGAATTTGGAGGTCATCTCCAGCGCCTCCGCAACCACGGTTGCGGCCGCCAATGCCGCAGGCGGCCTGGTTGGCCTGGTCCGGGGCACCCTGAATGTGAAAACCGCCTATACGGACTGCTACCTGAATTCCCGCCGCACCGGCGGCCTGGTTGGCGCTGCCCCCGTTGGCCGCATCTATGCCACGGGCTTCTATACCGCGGGCTATCAGGTGGCCACCACCCAGGCTGCGGGCATCCTGCCCGGAGCGCTGAAAGAGGGCTCCTTTCACTATGGCTACACCGCCGTCAGCTATACCGTCCCCGCCGGTGGCTCCATCTATACCACCGCCGGAAACGGCAGCGTGAACAGGGTGTATACCACCACCAGGAATGCCCTGGGGGAGAGCAGCACCGCAGTTCTCTATGATATCCCCGGCACCGGCAGCGTCACCTCCAAGGAGCTGTCCTCTGCCGAATTCGCGAATTCCCTTTCCTATGCATTCCGGTTCCAGGTGGGCGGCGATACGACCCCCTACAATCTGCTGGACCAGGGCCTGACCACCTATCCCTATCCCATGCTCAAGAACATTCCCCACTATGGCGACTGGGAGGAGAACGCCGAGGGCTGGAACTTCGTCTATTTCGAAGAGTATGCCGACGGCACCTACGGCGTCTACGGCTCCGGCCTGAAGCTCAGCACCGATAAGCCCATTGTAGGCGATGGCTACGGCCTGCTGCTGGCGGAGAAACCCACGGGAACATGGCAGTTCCAGCTCCGGTATACCGATAAGAACGATACGGAGCGGACGCTGACTTTTTCCTCATGGGAATACGAGGACAAGCTGAAAACCATAACGTCGGAAAGCAGGGGCATATATTACCTGCTGCCCATGTCCACCAGAAATGATGATGCGTATGGCAAGCTGGTGCAGGACAGTATCCGCAGAGAGGCAGACAGCTTCTATTCTAAAGCGGAGATCAACTATCGGCCCGCCAATGATTACGGCGTGGATACGAGCTTCAGAACCTACTGGTTCAATCCCTATTTCGCAAAGACGGTCATCCGCAGCGAGCAGATGCCTGCCAACCCCGGCACCATCTCCATCCGGGATGCCCGGCACCTGTACAGCCTCAGCGACTACTATTCGGCGGAGAATAATACGGTCAACGCAGGCCGCCACGACCTGCCGGACCTGCTGACCAATACCGCCGACAAGACCTATACCTTCCTGCAGGAGCGGACCGTTGACTTTGATGCCGGCTATAAGTGGGGCACCTACTATGACGGTAAGAAGCAGCCCACCGCTTTTGCACCCATCGGCAGCGACACACGCCCCTTCAATGCGGCCTTCAACGGCCAGAGCCTCCAGGTGCGCAATGCGGACATCCTGTCCAAGAGCCTGTATACCGGCTTCTTTGGCTATGTGGGCTCCGAGGGCGATGTGGAGAACCTGCTCCTGGTGGGCAGCACCGGCAATACCTATGGCTGCATCGAGTATGCGTCCAGCGGTGTGCGGGATGTCAACGGCACCACCATCAGCAGCAGCCTGGATGTTCTGCGCCAGGGCGCTGTGGCAGGCTATAACGAGGGCGTTGTTTACAACTGCGCCGCCGCAGGCTACAGCTTCCAGGTCACCGGTTACAGCCGAAGCACCATGTATGTGGGCGGCCTGGTTGGAGTGAATGCCGGTATCGTCCAGGCCTCCAGCGCCGATACCCCTACGGTGACCCTGCGCTTCAACAGCTCCACCGGCTATGTGGGCGGCCTGGTCGGCTTCAATACCCCCACCGGCGCGGTTGCCCAGAGCTATGCCTTCGGCACCGTGACCGTTGTGGAGAGCAAGCGGGCCACGGCAAACGTGGCCGGTCTGGTTGCCAACAACCGGGGCAGCGTTACGGACTGCTATTGCGGCGTGGCCTTCACCGTCTCCGGCGATACCGCCGTTTACGGCTTCGCCCCCCAGGGCGGCACCGTGAACCGGGGCTATTACCTGGACGGCGGTACCTACAGCTATGCCAACAAGCTCTACAGCTTCAATATTTCCAACAGCGGCCATACGGATGCCGAGGGTGAGGCCATCACCGCCGAGCAGCTCCAGGCCATGGCCATTACGGACTTTGGCGCTGTGGACCGGGCCCATACCCTGCTGCACCCCCAGACCGAGACCCAGACCTTCAGCTACAGCTCGGCCGTCCGGGATTCCTCCGGGACCCCCGTGCACCTGGGCAACTGGCCCAACCACGAGAAGAACCTGGGCTCCGTCGGCGTCTTCTATTGGGAACTGGAGGAGGGCGGCTCCAACCCCGGCTACCACCTGAGCTATGTGGGCTACGACGGAACCAGCGTCCTCCGGGACAACACCCTCTGCACCGCCCACGACGACGGCGGCATCATCACCGCCTATGGCTACGGCTATTTTCTGAAGGGCGACGGCATTGTGAACCCGGATATCTCCGGGGTCGGCTTCATTTATAATAAAGACTATTGGAATATCCCCGAGGGCGCCGTCAACGACACCGCAGCCGAAAACCTCCACGCCCAGATGCCCCAGTACGTCTTCAAGGCCTTCCAGACGGGGAGCATTAAGGATGGGAAGATGTATCTCCAGTCCGCAGCTACGAACGGGACCTGGACGCTGCACTATAACAGCACGGACTATGAATTCAGCCTGACTCCTTTCTTCGCCAACGCCATGAGCCTGAACAAAGTGGGCACCAGGATAATTCCCCATTCGGAGCCCGGCAGCTCCAACGCCGCGAACGTGCGCTACGAGGTCCGCTCCATTGCCCAGCTGCAAAACATCAACTGGAACTATGGCACGAAGACGAATACCTATGCGCTGTCCAGAACGGTGAAGTCCGGCGATCCCAATTGGAACAGATTCCCCTATCTGTCTGCTTTTGCGTATACGGATACTTCTGTTACGGTTAAGAATCTATACTGGGTTCAGTCCCATGATTTGGACTCCTATTTGGAAAAAGGGGCTGTTTACACGGCCCAGGGCGGCGGACTGTTTACCCCCATCGGCAGTATGTATGATATGAAGGACGGCGAAACCGGTGCCGCATTCTCGTCCGCTGAGTCGAGTCCTTATGCGGCTGTGTTTACTTCTTCTTATAATGGACAGGCTTATACCATTAAGAATGTGGAAATTCAGAGCACTGCCCAGATGATTGGCCTTTTCGGCTTGACCAGTGGTGCAAAGCTGAGAAACATTATCATGTATTCCACGAGAGGAAACACCGTAACCAATTTGCCTACCGGTGAAAACTGGTACTGCGTGGGCGGCCTGGTGGGCCTGGCGGGAAGCCGGGATGATGACAGTAGCGTATTTGAAAACTGTACGGTATCCGGCTATAAAATCATCGACAAGCGGTCTCGGGACTATAAGTATGGCGAACAGACTTATGCAAACTATGCTTCCAATCCCTATGGCCCAGGCTGGGGCGGCGGCTGCGTTGGCGGTATGGTCGGTGCAACCAATATGGACATCCGGAATTGTACAGCAGTTACGGATATTACGCTGGATATCGGCTACTGCATTGGCTATTGCAACCTGCGTGTGGGCGGTTTGGCCGGTGTTTGCCGCGGCAGTGTGGATGCCTGTTATGTAGGAGGCTCCATTGTCAGCCCCGATAAACCGGAAGCTGTTCGGAATGCAGGCAATTTTGCAGGGCGTACATCTATCTGGGTTGGAGGCATTGTAGGCGGCATTGTCATGCGCGATCAGGGCAGTCTGATGAAGCTTCTTGGCAGCGTAACAAAAGCCGTGGTTGTTAAAAACAGCTATTCTTTTGTGGATGTTCCAGCATGGAGCCAGTTGGCCTGGGTTATGGGAACCTACAGCATAGCCTCCAATGGTGAGATGCAGATGAGCTTCAAACTGGTTACGAACTCTTCTATCGCCATAGAGAACTGCTATACATACGAAGAAACGGCAAAGAAATCAGAAGATTGGAAACGCTACGAAAAGACGAAAAACTGGACGACCAATAACAGAATCACATGGTCCAAGTGGAACATGAACGCATGGGAGGCTCCGAACGGTCAGTGGGATAATGATCGCCGTGACGACAATCGAGCAATATGGTATCAGAACGATCGCAGCCCATACATGAACTTCGGCGACCTTTCCAATGGTACATTGCTGAATCTGCTGAATCGGTATTACGCCAAGGGCCAGGAACGCTTCCATACGGTGACGACCTCCGAAAACGGCTTTGCCATCAACGGCAAGTACAGCTTCCCGGGCAATGAGCAGCTGCTGAACGGTTTGAACTATCCCTTCCCGACAGTTTTGACCCAAACCAACTCCTTTGGCAAAACGGTCAACGTCCACTATGGCAGCTGGCCTATGCTGGGCTTGTACTGGGTGGAAAACGAGGGGACCATTGACCTCTTCAAGGACCTGCCCCAGACCAAGGCAGCTGCTGCGGCTTTGACCGACGGGGCGGATTCCGAGGAGCAGCAGGAAGCCCAGGAGAATACGGAAGCATCGCCCCAGGCGGCCCAGGAGAATGCGGAAGCATTGTCCCAGCCGGTGCAGGAGAACGCGGAAGTCCCGGGCGAAGCAGCCCAGGAGAACGCGGAAGCACCGGCTAACGCAGCCCAGGAGAATACCCAGACCCCGGACAAGACGGCCCGGGAGAATGCGGAAGCTTCCCCCCAGGCGGTTGGCCCCAATGAGGCCTCCGAGGTCTTCCGGCTGCGGCTTGTGCCCCCGGCGGGTTCGAATGTCACGCACAGCGCGCAGGAGATTTCCTTTAGCTATTATGCCGAGGACGGCGCCCAGCTGCTCAACCAGACCAGGGCGGCGGCAATCGTGGACTCCTGGACGGCGTATGATTCCACATACACCACAGATGTTACCGTAAAGGCCCAGGCCCCCGGCACCGTGATCATCCGCGCATCCTATGCCTATGGCGGGACGACCTACACGGCGGACCTGACCGTCACCGTGACCATGGACCTGAAGCTGGTCATCGAGCAGACCGCGCTGGAAGTCTATGAGGGCGATACCGTTACTGCCGGTGTGCACTTTACGGATGCAAAGGGCACCCTGGTGGAGCCTTCCAAGGAGCTGCTCACCTGGAGAGACCAGATCCAGGGCACCGGCACGGCCAAATGGTCCGTGGCGGAGGACCCGGAGAATGCGGGCAAGTTCCTGCTGACCGTGGAGGGCGTCCATGCGGGCACCCTCAGCGGCCCCCAGTCCGTGGTCCGGGTGGAATATAAGCCGGAAGCCAATTCCGAGAGCAGCGTTACCGCAACGGCCCAGTTCACCGTCACCGTTAAGCCCAGCATCATCCTGGGCCTGGGCGACGGAACGGACTTCAGCCAGGTCAGCGTCCCCCATACCCCTGTGGATGGGCAGGTGGAGGGCAAGGACCCCGCCGAGGACCAGCAGCTCCCGAAGCTTGCGGACGTGCCGCTGTACCTCTATTCCACCGTGGATTACGCAAATCTGAGCAACTTCCGCCTGGACAGCGTCTACCTGACCATTGACGGCAGCCGCTGCCAGCTGCACCCATGGACGCCTCAGCTGCTCCGGATCGCCGGAGAAGACACCCCGCAGGCCCAGGAAGAGGGCAGCACCGACGGCATTGCCGTGGAAAGCGACGCCCAGCCCATTGAAGCCCAGGCCCTGCCTGAGGGAACCTATTATGCAAACGGGGACTATGTCCTCACCGTTGGGCCCATTCAGGATACCGACGGGAACGCCCAGTACCGGCAGCTGACCCTGACGAAGAAGGACGGCACCGCTCCGGACAAGCAATGGACCCTGGAGCTGACCCTGAGCCGCCTGAACGGCGACGGCACGGATTCCCTGGGCAGCTATTACCTGATCTACCGGCGGCCCAATATGGTCCGGTTCTTCGCACCGGGTGCCGACGTGACCACCGCTGCCCCGCTGAAGGAGCTCCGGGTGGTGCAGGATGCCTCCTTCACGGAGGAGGACCTGAATTCCCTGAATGCCGAGCTGCGGCAGATGGTCACGGACGAGGCCGGGACGGGCCACTACTGGCTGTGGACCGTGACGGGCAACGTCACCGGGAACCTAAATGTCCTGCCGGACAAGACCCCCATTTCCTACAGCATCGCCTACGACGGCAATTTCGAAGGCTGGCAGGAGAGCGGCGAGATTCCCAGAACCAACCTGACCTATGGAGAACCGGTGGCCGGCCTGGCGCAGTCCACCTGGACCCGGACGGGCTACCATTTCGTGAGCTGGTATCTCAGCGACGGAACGGACACGGACAAGACGGCCCAGGTGGTTGACGGCAAGCTCCTGCTGGGCGGCGAGGAATTCATCCCCACCGAGCCCGGCCAGGTATTGACCCTCAGCGCCCGCTGGAAGGTCAATACCTACCGCATCGCCTTTGACGGCGTGGGCAGCACCGATTCGCTGCCCACCTGCAATGAGACCTTCACCTATGGGACCCAGTCGACCTATGTCATGCCCCAGGGAATCACCCAGGAAGGCTTCAACTTTAAGGGCTGGCGCGTAAGCGAAAGCCTGGTCCTCCAGCCCGGGGCCCCCTGGCCCGCCGACTTCCCGGCGGAGAACGACAGCACCGTGACCGTTTGGGCGGAATGGGAGCAGATCCAGCAGTCCGATGAGCTCCAGGAGGACGCCCCTGTCCTCCTGCCCCCCAGCGGGGGAGAAAACTTTGCCCCCACGCCCTCGGAGCCCCTGACCACGGAACCCCCGGAACCGCCCACGGAGCCCCAAAAGGACCCCCAGCAGGAGCCGCCTGCGGAACCGAACAGCTCGGACGGAGTCGAAGGGGAAGCATAAAAATCCGGCCGGAAAGGAGAGAGCCCTATGGGCGCAATGAAAAGAAAGCTTCACAGCCGCAGCGGGGCCACTCTGCTGATGGCGCTGCTGCTGCTGCTGGTGGCGGTGATGGTCAGTACGGTGATCATCTCCGCTGCCAACACGGCCACCTCCTCCCTGAAGACCCGCCGGGATAACCAGCAGGCCTACCTGACGGTGAGCTCTGCGGCGGAGTACCTCCGGGATTCTCTGCTGGAGCAGGAGGGCTACAGCCGCAGCTTTATCCGTTACTATCGGGGAGACCCTGACAATGAGACCAATTTTTACCAAGAGGTCCCTGGCTCCACAACGGACCGGCAGCAAAAGAGCATCGTCGAGACTGTGGACCGGCTTCTGGCCCAGGTCATGGCCGGGCCCTCGGCAAAGCCCTTCGTTTCGGGCATTACCCCCACCCAGACCTATGTGCTGAACTACGGAGACCTGGCTTCGGTGACAATGGCCCTGACCCTGAAGGAAGAGCGGGACGAGAGCACCGTGGAGCCGGACCCCCAGAGCAGGCGCTATCTGCTCACCGCGGAATTCTCCACGGAGGAGGGCAGCGATGCCCTGTGCCGGATGACGCTGCAAATGTATTGCGAGGTTGGCCCGAATACCACTACCAACACGAGCAATCAAACGAAAACGCTGACCTACCGTGCAGCCTGGAACAAGGATGCCGCGGTGATCCTTCGCCAGGGAATGCTTGAGGAGGAGACGCCATGAAAAAGCTGCTTCAAAAGCGGGGAGAGACCCTGGTCGAATCCCTGGTGTCCATCCTGCTGGTGACCTTCATCATGCTGTTTTTGAGTACCGCCATTGTTGCGGCGGCCCGAATCAATCGACAGCTGCGGGATACGGACATCTCCTACAAGTCCGACCGGACCCGAACCGCCTCGGCGGGAACGCTGACCGTCGAAGGGGATAATCAAGTTACGGTCACCTCGCCCATTTCAGTCTATCAGTCGGAGAACGGGTATGTGTATTACCGCTATGGGGAGGTCACGCCGTGAAAAACAGAGCAAAAGCCGGCCTGACCCTGGTGGAGATGCTGTGCACCGTGATCATCGTGCTGCTGTTCAGCGTCGGCCTGGTGAACGGAATGTCCCTGGCGGTCAAGAGCTACCAGCAGTCGCTGATGTCCTCGGAATCCCAGATATTGGTGTCTACGCTGACGAGCATCGTCTCCGACGAGCTTCGCTACAGCGGCACGGTGACGGCCCCGGCGGAGGGGGAGGGAACGGTGTCCTTCTTCAGCCGGACCTACGGCGAGGACAGCGCCTTCTCCCAGAATGAGGACGGCCAGGTCCTTCTGAAGGACAATAAGCTGCTCCCCTCCAAAGCCTATCACTATGGGATGCAGGCCTCCGTCCAATTGACCGTTCCCGAGAAGGACGTATTCCACGTGGTCATCGAGATCACCTCTGCATCCGGAAATTCCCTTGCCAAAAGCGAATTCGATGTAGAACGCCTGAACGTTGGAAATCAGCGGGACGGAACATAAAGCTTGCCGCTGCGCAGTCGAAAATGCTGCGCAGCGGCATTTTTTTGGCGGCAGGGCCGCAAAAACAGCGCCCGGTGAGGCCGAAAGGCTTCACCGGGCGCTGTGACGAAAATCGGATTTAGTTGATCGGTACACAGAGTCCTGTAAGCTGGGTATCCAGGCTGTCGCCATAGGCCCGCAGGTCCATGATGAAGGAGTCCACTTCCTCCGGCCGGGAAACGCTGATGCCGTAGAGATAGACCCGGAAAAGGGTCTTGGAATGGGCGGGGACCCTGGCCCAGAGGCTGACGCCGCTGACCTCCCCGTTCACAAAAATCTGGTCGTCATAGAGGGAAAGGTCTTCCTCGCTGCTGTTTTCGGCACAGAGGATCAGCTCCATGTCCTCCAGATCCTCGTCATAGTCCTCGGCCCAGAGGCCCACATAGGAGAGGATCAGGTCATCATCCGCATACAGCATGGTGCTGCCGGGGCGGTCGGTTTGGACATAGTCTTTGGCCGCGTTCCCTCTCAGAACAAAGGTGGGCAGGGAATGGCTTTCACTGGTGTGATTTTTCCGATCGTAGGCCGTTGCCGTCATGGAAAATTCGATCTGCTGGATCTGGGCAATGTTGGCAGTCGCCAATCCCGTATCGCTCAGGTACAGCGTGCCCTTTACGGTTTCCCCGGAGGGAACGTCGGCATAGAAGGAGCAGAAATCGTCCAGGCAGTAGCCGTTGACCGTGACATCCTGTGTGCTGAATTCATAATTCCGGTCCGTGTGGTTCACAATGTAGATGGGGATATCGGTGCGGTCATCCTTGCCGTCCTGCCACTGGGCGACAATGGAGAAGGATTCGTCATCCAGCAGGGTCTTGCCATCCAGCGGCAGCGTGACCGCCTCAAGGGTTTCGGAGTGTATGTCGGATTCTGCATGATCGATCACAGATGCAAAAAGGATCGGCAGTACATTGCACAGGAAGATGGCAATGAAAACGATCAGCAGTACCTTGGAAAGTCCGCCGGCTTTTGTTTTTTTCTGTTTTTTCCGGTGGGGCGGGGGACAGTCGAAGGGGTCTTTATAGGGAACCGGCCTGCGGATGGTATCGTGGATGACCAGGGGCTCGCCCTCGTGGACGTGGAGGTTGTGGGCGATCTCTTCCGAGAAGCTTTCGTAGGCGCAGTTCCGGCACTTCTTCCCATTGTAGGGAGCGCCGCAGCTGGGACAGATATATTTGGCCATGGCATAGCCTCCTTCCTTTTTGACCATTATAGCAGGGAAAAGGGGCAGCGTCAATGTATTGACAGGCGAAAACATATGTTCTATAATATAGAAAAGAGCAAAATAGGAGGTGCCCTTATGCCAAGGCAGTATATCGCCATCGACTTAAAATCCTTCTATGCATCCGTGGAATGCGTGGAGCGGGGGCTGGATCCCATGACGGCCCACCTGGTGGTGGCGGACCCCTCCCGGACGGAGAAAACCATCTGTCTGGCGGTATCTCCTGCGCTGAAGGCCCATGGCATTTCCGGAAGAGCGCGGCTTTTCGAGGTCGTGCAGCGGGTGCAGGAGGTGAACGCCCTGCGGGCGCACCGGAATCGGGTCCGGGAATTTGCAGGGGAGGCCCTGGACAGCCGGGACCTGCAGCGTCACCCGGACTGGAAGCTGGGCTATCTTGTGGCGCCCCCCAGAATGGCCCACTATATGGCGTGCAGCGCCCGGATTTACAGCACCTACCTGAAGTACGTGGCCCCGGAGGACATTCACGCCTATTCCATCGACGAGGTCTTCATTGATGCCACTGCCTACCTGAAGCTCTATGGCGTGGATGCCAGGGGCTTTGCAAAAATGCTTATGCAGGAGGTCTACGACCAGACAGGGATCACGGCCACGGCGGGAGTGGGGACCAACCTGTACCTGTGCAAGGTGGCCATGGACATTATGGCCAAGCGGATCCCGCCGGATGCCCAGGGGGCGCGGATTGCCTGCCTGGACGAGATGACCTACCGCCGGGAGCTGTGGAACCACCGGCCCCTGACGGATTTCTGGCGGGTGGGCGGCGGCATTTCCAGAAAGCTGGAGAAGCAGGGCATTTTCACCATGGGCGATATTGCCCGGATATCCCTGGACCCCGGCCCCTTTGGGGAGGAGCGGCTTTATAAGCTCTTCGGGGTCAATGCGGAGCTGCTAATCGACCACGCCTGGGGCTATGAGCCATGCACCGTTGCCCAGATCAAGGCCTACCGCCCGGAAAACCGCAGCGTCAGCTCTGGCCAGGTGCTGCACTGCCCCTATGGCTGGGAGAAAGCAAGACTCATCGTCCGGGAAATGGCGGACCAGCTGGCCATGGATCTGGTGGCCAAGGGCCTGGTGACCCGGAAGCTGACGCTGACCCTGGGCTATGACCGGGAGAGCCTGGAAAAGCCGGACATTGCCTATACGGGCCCTCTGGTGAAGGACCGCTACGGCCGGGAGATCCCTAAGAGCGCCCACGGTACCACCAATCTGCCTGTTCCCTGCGCCTCTCAAAAGCAGATCACCCAGGCTTTTTTGACGCTGTACGATGCGATCGTGGACAAACGCCTTCTGCAGCGACGGCTCACCCTGACGGCGGACCTGTTTTCCGAAGCGGAGGCGGCAGCCGGGAAAACGGAACAGCTGGACTTTTTTTTCACAGCCCCTGTGGAAAAACAGGCCCGGGAAGAGGAGCTGGAGCGAGAGCAGGCGCGACTCCGGGCCATGCTGGAGATCAAAAAGAAATTTGGGAAGAACGCTATTTTCCGCGGTATGAATCTGGAGGAGGGGGCTACGGCCCGGGACCGCAACAGCCAGATCGGCGGACACAAGGCATGAGGAGACAGTCATGGGAAAATACGATGACATCATCCATACACCCTGGCCCCGGCCAACCAAGCGGGCCCGGATGTCGCTGGAGGACCGGGCGGCGCAGTTTGCCCCCTTTGCAGCCCTGACCGGCTACGACGCAGTCCTGGCAGAGACGGCGCGGCTGACCCAGAACCCCGTGTTCCTGACGGAGGAAAGCCTGGAGGAGCTGAATGCCCAGCTGCGCCGGGCCCAGGCGCGGCTGGATGCGCAGCCGGGGGTTCGTCTGACGGTCTATTACGAGGATGAAAACAAGGCGGGCGGCCGCTTTGAGACCGTAGCGGGAAATCTCAAGAAAATCGACTGCTATCTGGGTGGCCTGGTCCTAACAGACGGGAGAGAGATCCCCTTTTTCCGAATCTGCGACCTGGAGCTGGACGATTGAGTGATGCCGCCCGGGGCAACCGGATCCCAGGCATTTGAAAAAGCGAGGCTGCCGAACGGACAGCCTCGTTTCTTACAGGAAGGGAAGAAGTTAGTTTTTGAGCTTTACGACCACGGTGCCATTGATCAGCTGAATGGAACCGTAGTCCGGATAGCAGGGCATGGCCTGCACTTCGGGAAGGTCAGCATAGTCCTCCGGGTCTGCCTTCGGCGGCGCAAAGCCGCAGCGAAGATCCAAAAATTTCTCCCAGGTATTGCCGATGCTGAAGGGGGTACTGTCGTAGCGCAGGGGGGCGATGGGCAGCTCTGCAAAGCCGGTGATCTGGTGGAAGGTGGTGTCGCCAAAGGCATCGGGATCTCCAATGTAGGCAACGGGGGTGGAGGCGGTATAGCCCGGGGTGCTCCGGATCTGCGCGATCATCACCGTAAAATACTGCTGGATGCGGTCCTGCATCAGCGCGCCCTTTTCATAGGCGGCATTGTCGACGCGCAGGCTGAAAATACAGAAGACGGCGAGCAGGGCCAGAATGCATTTCTTCCCCCAATTTGCAGCCTGCACCTCCGGCAGAAGCAGCTCTGCAAGGAGCAGCAGCAGGAAGAAGGGCATCATGGAGGAGACCTGCATCAGATTGTAGACCTCCTCCGGGTCACACATGACGAAAATAAAGTTGGAGGCAAGGGGAAAACAGGCAAGGGCCAGCAGCAGAGAGAGCCCTTTCCAAAAGGCTTTCCGAAAATTGCGCAGAACCAGCAGACCGCCCAGCAGCGCAAGACCGGCAAGGCACAGATAGTAGCACCAGATCATCCGGTAGGGGAGCAGGTAGGCGCTGGGGTTGGATTTTTTCGGAAACAGGAACAGGTAAACGGCCAGCTTGGCCCGCTGCAGCAGTTCCAAAACGGAGACACTGCCCATGTCGGACAGTCCTTTATAGCTGACCAGAGCCTGACCGCACAATGACGTGGAGACCTTTACGGAAAGCAGGTATACCAGGATCATGACAATGCTGGCCCCGCAGTACCATACGACTGCTTTCCAAAGGTCTGCAAAGGTCCAGGCGGTGCGCTGGGAAACATCCCGGATAAAGTGCATCAGCAGCAGGCACAGAAATACCGCGATATAGGCCTGGTACGTGGCCGTTCCGAGCACCACAAGAAGGACGCCCAGGCAGAAGGATGCGGCACTGCGCTTTTTGCACAGCAGGCCGGTCCCGGCCAGTGTCAGACACATGCCGACAAGGTAATAAGGCGCGGTGAAATTGTAGAAGAAGAGGCTGCACGTGGTGGGGAATGTGACGACCAAACCGCAAGATAGAAAACAGGCGACCCTTTGCCGGATGTTCAGCAGGGAGAGGACCTGAAAGCTGCAAATGCAGCAAAGCAGCAGGATCATCAGGCCGCCCAGCAGCGGCAGGCTGAAATTCGGGGAGCCGAAGACGGTGCGCACAAGCCAGCCCAACACACCCAGGAACCAACGGCCGGAGGCGACGGTGGAGCCGACGCCAAACAAATAAGAAACCTCATCCTGAAATGTGAATTTGGTCACCAGTGCCGCACCGTGGGCCAGCAGGCCCCAGAAAAAGGTGCTGAAAAAACAGAGCTTGAACAGGGAAGCTCGCTTATCTTCGCTGCCATGCAATGAGGATGGTGTAAGGAGCGCGAAAAAATGGTTCATGATACGATTTCTCCTGAAAAAATAAGAAGGCAAGAGGAGTGAATCACTTCTCTTGCCTCTTGGAAGACTACAGATTAGCCGTTGGCACGCATCTGAGCGAAGCACTCGCTGCAGAACACGGGACGGTCGGACTTGGGCTGGAAGGGCACCTTAGCCTCACCGCCGCAGCGTGCGCAAGTAGCAGTGAAGAACTCACGGGGGCCACGGGCATTGTTCTTGCGAGCATCACGGCAGGCCTTGCAGCGCTGGGGCTCATTCTGGAAGCCGCGCTCTGCGTAGAACTCCTGCTCACCGGCGGTGAACACGAACTCCTTGCCGCAATCTTTGCAAACTAAAGTCTTGTCTTCGTACATTGGAAATACCTCTCTTCGGTTTTTTGCCCCGTGAAAATCTACCAGGAAATGGTTGTAACGCAGGGTGAATAAAATGCGCGGCACTTTTTTACCGCTTGTTGGATTATACACAATCCAAAGGGATTTGTCAATCCTTTATGAAAGATATTTCTCCAATTATTTGAGATTTATGCATTTTTTCCAATTCCTGCACAAAGTTTTTGGTGAAAAGGATAAGGATGGCTTAAAATCCGACCTTTAGATCGAGAACTGGGTCTGCCCCTGGTAGGGGATGTGCAGGTGGTCATAGGCCAGGGGCGTGACGCAGCGTCCCCGGGGGGTGCGGGTCAGAAAGCCCAGCTGCATCAGATAGGGCTCATACACATCCTCCAGCGTGACGGCCTCCTCGCCGATGGTGGCGGCCAGAGTTTCCAGGCCAACGGGACCGCCGCCATAATTCTGGATGATGGCGGTGAGCATCCGGCGGTCGATGGCGTCCAGGCCCAGCTTGTCCACCTCCAGCCGCCGCAGGGCAAGGTCGGCTGCCTCCTTGGTGATGGTTCCGTCGCCCATGACCTGGGCAAAGTCCCGGACCCGGCGCAGAAAGCGGTTGGCAATTCGGGGCGTTCCCCGGCTGCGGGAGGCGATCTCCATGGCACCCTCCGGCTCAATGGCCATCCCCAGGATGGTGGCGGACCGGGTGACAATGGCAGCCAGCTCTTCCGGCGTGTAGAGCTCCAGCCGCAGAGACACGCCGAACCGGTCCCGCAGGGGGGCGGAGAGCTGACCGGCCCGGGTGGTTGCGCCTACCAGGGTGAATTTCGGCAGGTCCAGCCGGATGGAATTGGCGCTGGGACCCTTGCCGACGATGATGTCGATTGCAAAATCCTCCATAGCGGGGTAGAGAATTTCCTCCACCACCCGGTTCAGACGGTGGATCTCATCGATGAAGAGAATGTCTCCGGCGTTCAGATTGGTCAGCAGGGCGGCAAGATCGCCGGGCTTTTCAATGGCGGGGCCGGAGGTGATCCGGATACCCGCCCCCATTTCGTTGGCTATGACGCCGGCCAGGGTGGTTTTGCCCAGGCCGGGAGGGCCATAGAGCAGCACATGGTCCAGGGGCTCATTGCGCCGCCGGGCGGCTTCGATGTAGACGGAGAGATTCCCCTTGGCCTTCTCCTGGCCCGTATAGTCAGAGAGCAGCTTGGGCCGCAGACCGATTTCCGCTGCGTCCTGGGGGGTATAGGTGGGCAGCACCAGGGGGGCTTCCGCCTCCTGGGAAAATTCCAAACTCATTTGCGTTACCTCCTGTTATCCCTTCATAACCATAGCCCGCAGGGCATGGCGGATCAGGTCTTCCGTGGTCATATTGGGATCCGCGCCCTTGAGGGCCAGAGAAATTTCGGCAGGAGAGTAGCCCAGCTCCTGCAATGCCGCTGTGGCAAGGCCTACGCTGCTGCTCTTCTGCACGGGAGCGGCAGCAGGCCCTCCGGAGAAGTCCAGCTCCATATTGGAGCCGCCGATTTTGTCCTTCAATTCCAGAATGATCCGCTGGGCAATTTTTTTGCCGATACCCTGGGCGGCGGTAAGCATCTTTTCGTCCCCGGTCATGACAGCCAGGGTGAAGTTTTGCGGGCCGCCGGAGGACAGAATGGACAATGCAGCTTTGGGGCCCACACCGTTGACGGCGGTGAGCAGCTCATAGCAGCGCTGCTCCTCCCGGGTGGAGAAGCCGTAGATGTCGTAAGCGTCCTCTTTGATGGACTCCGTAACATAGAGCTTGGCGGGGGTGTTCAATTTCAGCTGGGCAGCGGTATAGGTGGTGATGCGGCAGCCGTAGCCCACGCCGCCGCAGTCGATGACGGCCAGACCGGGCTCCAGTACGGTCACCGGGCCGGAAACATAGTATAGCATTAAGAAACTCCTTGCTTGAAAAATTCCGTTATTTCTGGGCCATGGCCAGCAGCGAGGTGCTGGAACGGGCGTGGCACAGGGCGATGGCAACGGCATCCGCCGCGTCATCGGGTTTGGGAACGGCGGGAAGATTTAGAATGCGCTTGGTCATGTCCATGACCTGATGCTTGGAGGCATTGCCGTAGCCTACCACGGCTTGCTTGACCTGCATGGGCTTGTACTCATACACGGGCACTCCCGCCTGCTGGACTGCCAGCAGAATGACGCCCCGGGCCTGAGCAACCTTAATGCCGGTTGTAACATTGTTGCCAAAGAACAGCTCTTCAATGGCCACGGCATCGGCCTGAGCCAATTGCATGAGCTCTGTCATGTTGTTGTAGATCTCCCCCAGACGCCAGTTGAAGTCCGTGTTTGGAGGCGTGGTAATGGCACCGCAGCGGAGCAGGCGGCAGGCCCCCCGCTGGGCCTCCACAATGCCGAAGCCCGTAATGCCATAGCCCGGGTCAATGCCGAGAATGCGCATTACAGCCCACCTCCGGCAATGGTCAGAAGCTGATAAATCACAAAGGCAATGGCAAGAACAAGCCCGAGCCGTGCCGCCCAGACCTGCCAGGCGGGGCGGGGGACGTAGCCATTTTCCTGGGTTTCGTTTTCCATGGATGGTTCACCTCGAAGAATACTATATCACACTTTTGAGCGAATTCAAAGCTTTATTTCACCGATTGCACAATGGCTTCCGCTGTGCATTAAGAGTCTGTAGGCCGCAAGCGGCCAACATCCTCTATACCTTTCAGGGGAGCCCCAAAAGGAAGGGGCGGCAATTTTGCCGCCCCCTGAAAGGTTAGTCTTCTTTTTTCGGTTCTGCCTTTGGCTTCTTCGGATGCTTTCTCCTGTGCCGCTTCACCAGGGCGAGAAGGCCCCAGAGGATCAGGCCGAAGAGAAGAATATAGGGAATGTTCATAAGCACGAAGCTGATGAAGTCCAGGATCAGATTCCCGACGCCCTTGACGCTGCTTACGAACCCGTCCCGGATTTTTTCCAGACGGCTCTTCTCCACTACGGGCGTGTATTCCGTGACCTCGGACAGGCTCAGATTTACGGTGGCGTAGTCAATTTGATTGTCCAGCACCTTCAGCTGGGAGGCATAGCGCTCCAGCTCACCTCGTACTTCTGTCAGCCGGGATTCGATTTCCAGCAGATCGGACATGGTTTCGGCCTGTTCCATCAGTTCCAAAAGCCGGGTCTGCTCGGTTTTCAGGGCGGTGATCCGGCTTTCCATGTCCACGTATTGCAGGGTCACATCCTCGGTGGAGCGGGAGGAGGATACCACATTTCCTGTTTCCTCCACAGCGGCGATCAGCTCTGAGAGCTTGTCCGCAGGAACCCGGAGGGTCAGGTCTGCATTGCGGTAGCGGCGGCCGGAATAGAGGCTGCCGTTATAAATGTACTGGTCTTCTACATAGCCCCCCAGGGCGGTGAGCCGGTCTGTGACGGTTTGCAGGGCCGGTTCCAGTTCCTGGGCCTCGGCTGTAATATCCATGCGGATAATGAATTTCCGGCCCTGGGGCAGATTGTCCAGGGCGCCTTCGGAGTCGTTGGTTCCCAGAGCGTCTTCTCCGTAGCCGGAATCATAGCTAGCGGCCCAGGTCTCGGCAACGGTGTCGGATTTCATACTGCTGCTGCCGCAGCCGGTCAACAGCAAGAGCAGGGCCAGCAGCAGACAGATCCCTTTTTTCATAAGGCATTCCTCCTTTTTTATTTTCAATTTCAGCATACCATGGGAAAAGCCAAATTGCAAGAGAATCACCGGGAAATTAAGGAAAACTTCAATTTTCGGTTTTGGTAAAATTCACGGAATTGTGCTTGCATTGCCCCCCGGTTTTCGGTATAATGGGGGGACAGTAGGAGAGGGAGGAACCGTTCGATGGCAAAACTATACTTTAAGTACGGGGCCATGGGCTCCAGCAAAACGGCCCAGGCACTGATCACCAAATACAATTATGAGGAAAACGATCTGCGGGTGTGGCTGCTAAAGCCCAGCGCAGACCTGCGGGACGGGGAGCACACCCTGTCCAGCCGCATCGGCCTCAGCGCAAAGGCGGATGTGCTGCCCCCGGAAAAGGATGCCTACGTCTGGTTTTGTCAGGAGCACAAGGATTCCTGCGATGTCATTATTGTAGACGAGTGCCAGTTTTTAACGGTGGAGCAGATCGACCAGCTGCGCGCCATTGTGGACGACTACAATGTGCCCGTGATGTGCTTCGGCCTGCGCACGGACTTCCAGACCCACCTGTTCCCCGGCTCGCTGCGGCTCATGGAGGTGGCGGATACCATCCAGGAGATCAAAACCATCTGCGACTGCGGGGCCAAGGCCACGGTCAATGCCCGAATCGATGGTCAGGGCCACATTGTGACCCAGGGTGCCCAGGTGTTCCTGGGGGGCAACGACAGCTATATTGCCATGTGCCACAAGTGCTATATCCGGGGCATCCGGGAAAACAAAATTATCCAACTACACAATCACTGAAAAAGGAATGATAAACTATGGAACTGAAAGATATTTTGGCAAAATGTGACCACACCCTCCTGGCCCAGACTGCAACCTGGGCAGAAATCAAGGCCCTCTGCGATGACGGCATGAAGTATCATACCGCCTCCGTGTGCATCCCCGCTTCCTTTGTAAAACAGGCCAAGGAATACGTGGGGGAGAAGCTGCCCATCTGCACGGTCATCGGCTTCCCCAATGGCTATGATACCACCGCCGCCAAGTGCTTTATGGCCTCCGATGCCGTGGACAACGGGGCGGACGAGGTGGATATGGTCATCAACATCGGTTGGGCCAAGGCCGGGCTTTTTGACCAGGTGCGCGATGAGATTGCCGCCGTGAAGAAGGCCTGCAAGGGCAAACTCCTGAAGGTCATCATCGAGACCTGCCTGCTGACCGACGAGGAGAAGATCGCCCTTTGTAAGGCCGTCTCCGATTCCGGTGCGGACTACATTAAGACCTCTACCGGCTTCTCCAAGGCCGGCGCCACCTTCCACGATGTGGAGCTGTTTGCGGCGAATGTTGCCCCCCATGTAAAGATCAAGGCCGCGGGCGGCATTTCCAGCCTGGCCGACGCGGAAGAATTCATTCGCCTGGGCGCTTCCCGTCTGGGCACCTCCCGAATCGTCAAGCTGGCCAAGGCCATGGAGAAAAACGAAGCAGCCGCCAACGACGGCAGCTATTAAGGAAGGAGATACTGCAATGCTCACAACCCCTACCCCTCATATTTCCGCCAAACCCGGCGATTTTGGAAAGACTGTGCTGATGCCCGGTGACCCCCTGCGCAGCAAATTCATTGCGGAAAACTTTTTGGAAAATCCTGTGCTGGTGAACAATGTTCGGGGCGTCCAGGGCTATACCGGCATCTATAAGGGCGTCCGGGTGTCCGTCATGGCCTCCGGCATGGGTATGCCTGCCATCGGTATTTACTCCCATGAGCTGTTCAATGGCTACGGTGTGGAGAACATCATCCGGGTCGGCTCCGCCGGTGCCATCCAGGAGAATATCAAGCTGTATGATCTGGTGCTGGGCCAGGGTGCCTGCACCGATTCCAATTGGGCCAGCCAGTACCATCTGCCCGGTACCTTTGCCCCCATTGCCAGCTGGGAGCTGCTCAGCGAGGCGGTTAAAGCCTGCGAGGCCAACGGAGCCCGGTACCATGTGGGCAATATCAATTCTTCCGATACCTTCTATGGGGACCATGTGGGGGTGCCCGAGGGCCTGGACAGCGTTTACGGCCTGAAAAAGATGGGTGTCATGGCCCTGGAGATGGAGGCTGCCGCCCTGTATATGAACGCTGCCCGGTATGGCAAGCGGGCCCTGTGCATCTGCACCATTTCCGACCATATTCTGACCGGCGAAGAGACCACCTCCGAAGAGCGCCAGACCGCCTTCACCACCATGATGAAGGTAGCCCTGGATGTGGCTGCCGCCATGGAGAACAAGTGATATGAAGCGTGTATTTCTGATCGTTCTGGATTCCTGCGGCATCGGACAGATGCCGGACTGCGAGAAGTTTGGGGACATCGGGGTCAATACCCTCCGCTCCTGCTCCACCTCCCGGAAATTTTCCATTCCCAATCTTTTAAAGGCCGGAATCGGCAGCATTGACGGCGTGGACTATCTGCCCAAAGCCGAGCAGCCCCAGGGGGCCTATGCCCGGCTGACCGAGGCCTCCATGGGCAAGGACACCACCATCGGCCACTGGGAGATTGCGGGCGTAGTCTCTCCGGAGCCCCTGCCCACCTTCCCGGATGGATTCCCTCAGGAGGTGCTGGCGGAATTTGAGAAGCAGACCGGCCGGGGTGTACTGTGCAACAAGCCCTATTCCGGCACGGATGTGATTCGGGATTACGGCGAGGAGCAGCTGAAAACCGGCAAGTGGATCGTCTATACCTCTGCCGATTCCGTATTCCAGGTGGCGGCCCACGAGAATTTGATTCCGCTGGAGGAGCTCTACGACGCCTGCCGGAAGGCCCGGAAGCTTCTGCGGGGCAAGTACGGTGTGGGCCGGGTCATTGCGCGGCCCTATGTAGGCACTGCCGAGGCGGGCTTCACCAGAACCGCCAACCGGCACGACTTCTCCCTGGAGCCCCCTGCGAGAACCCTGCTGGACGCCGTAAAGGATGCCGGGCAGGAGGTGCTGGCCGTGGGCAAGATCTTCGACATCTTTGCCGGGCGGGGCACCACGGACCATGTTTACAACAAGAGCAATGCCGATGGAATGCAGCACACCGTGGACTATGCCAAGCGGGATTTCCGGGGACTGTCCTTTGTGAACCTGGTGGATTTTGATATGCAATTCGGCCACCGCCGGGATATTGACGGCTATGCCAACGCTCTGACGGAGTTTGACACCTGGCTGGGCGAATTCGAAAAGTCGCTGCAGGAAGACGACCTGGTGCTCATCACCGCAGACCACGGCTGTGACCCTGCCTATACGGCCACCACGGACCACACCCGGGAGTATGTGCCCCTGATTGCCCTGGGCAGTCAGGTCCGCCCCGGTTCTCTGGGGACCCGGGCCTCCTTTGCGGACATCGCCGCCACGGTGGCGGAGCTGCTGGATGTGCCCTTTGAGACGCCGGGAAAGAGCTTTGCCAAGGAGCTGCTGAAGTAATGGATGCAAAGGCTTTGATTGCCGCTGCGGTGGAGGCCATGGGGCACGCCTACGCGCCCTACTCCGGCTATAAGGTTGGTGCGGCGCTGCTGTGCGCCGACGGCACGGTCTATGGCGGCTGCAATATTGAAAACGGCTCCTATGGGGCAACGAACTGCGCCGAGCGCACGGCCTTTTTCAAGTCGGTCTACGATGGCCACCGGGATTTTTCGGCCATTGCGGTCTGCGGCGGAAAGGATGGGATCATTTCCGATGTGTTCCCACCCTGCGGCATCTGCCGCCAGGTCATGCGGGAATTCTGTGAGGACGATTTCAAAATCTATCTTGTGGGGAAGGACGGTACCTATATGGAGCGGACCCTGGCCCAGCTTCTGCCAGACAGCTTCCGCCCCAAGACCCATATGCAAAAGTAGGTACAAACCGCACATTTCCCTGTTGATTTTTTTGGCAGAGTGTGCAATAATGGAATCCGTAGGGAAACCTACGCAAATTACTTAGGAGGAATGAAAACAATGAGAAAGATTCTTGCAATGCTTCTCGCTGTCGTGATGGTCCTGGGCCTGTGCGCCTGCGGCGGAAAGACCCAGACACCTGCTGCAACCCAGAGTTCGGCGGATGCCGTCCCCGATGAGATGACCTCTTCCGACGGCAAGTACGAGATTGCTTTCGTCACCGATGTGGGCCAGCTGAAGGACAAGTCCTTCAACCAGGGCACCTTCGACGGCGTGAAGCTGTACGCTGCCAGTGCCGGTAAGTCCTACAAGTACTACCAGCCCGCCGGCGGCGATCAGGCTACCGATGACGACCGTTACGATGCCATGAAGCTGGCTGTCGAGAACGGCGCCAAGGTCGTTGTCTGCGCCGGCTTCATGCAGGGCACCGCTCTGGATAAGGCTGCCAAGGAATTCACCGACACCCGCTTTGTCTTCATCGACGGTTGGGCAATGGGCCTGAGCAATGTTGCCGGTATTGCTTTCCAGGAAGAGCAGTGCGGCTACCTGGCCGGTTATGCCGCTGTTATGGACGGCTACACCAAGCTGGGCTTCACCGGTGGCGGCGGCGGTGCAAACCTTGCCTGCAACCGTTACGGCTATGGCTTCGTGCAGGGCGCTGACGCTGCTGCTGCTGCCAAGGGCGTAAAGGTTGAGATGAACTACTCCTGGCTGTACGGCGCTTCCTTCCAGGCTTCCAATGAGCTGCAGACCATGGCCGCCGGCTGGTATCAGAACGGCACCGAGGTCATCTTCGCCTGCGGCGGTTCTATGTTCCAGTCCGTTGCCGCTGCCGCTTCCGCTGAGGATGCCAGTGTCATCGGCGTAGACGTTGACCAGTCCTTCGAGTCTGATACCGTCATCACCTCTGCTATGAAGGGCATCGGCCAGGCTGCTGAGACTGCTCTGAAGGCTGCAGAGTCTGACGACACCTGGAACGCTTTCATTGGCGATGGTGCAACCACCATTACCTTGGGCGCGAAGGACAACGCTGTGGGCCTGCCCACCGCTACCTGGTCTCTGAACGGCTGGACCGTGGAAGAGTACGAGCAGATGCTCGCCGACATCGTGGCCGGTAAGGTCGTAATCGACGGCTCTGACGTTCCCGAACCCGCCAGCACCGACAATGTGACTGTCAATATCGTCAAGTAATTTGCATAACCCCGTGCCCCTGCGGTAACAACCGCAGGGGCATTCTTTATAGTGCTTATGCCGAAAAAATGCGGGACGGGAAAGAATGGATATTGCATTTTGACCGCGCCGATGTTACAATAACTTCATACGAAAATACCGGGCCTGGGTGCGTCTATAGGATGTATCGGGGCTTTCGGCTTTCTTTCGGTGAAAACGCAGGGAGGAGGGCAAGTAGATTATGGATTCGGAATACGTAATTGAAATGCTCAATATCAGAAAAGAATTTCCCGGCATAGTGGCGAACGACGACATCACCCTTCAGCTGAAGCGGGGCGAGATCCATGCGCTGCTGGGCGAAAACGGTGCGGGAAAATCCACCTTGATGAGCGTCCTGTTCGGCCTTTACCAGCCGGAAAAGGGTGTCATTAAAAAGAACGGTGAGGTGGTCCAGATCCGGGACCCCAACGATGCCACGGCACTGCATATCGGCATGGTGCATCAGCACTTCAAGCTGGTGGATGTGTTCACCGTGCTGGATAATATTATTCTTGGCGCGGAGGATACCAAGTGCGGTTTTCTGCAGCGGAAAAACGCCCGGAAAAAGGTCCAGGAGCTGTCCGATAAATACGGCCTGGCCGTAGACCTGGACGCAAAGATCGAGGATATCTCCGTGGGCATGCAGCAGCGTACCGAGATCCTTAAGATGCTTTACCGGGATAATGAGATCCTGATTTTTGACGAGCCCACCGCAGTCCTGACTCCCCAGGAGATCGATGAGCTCATGGAGATCATGCGGGGCTTTGCCAGAGAGGGCAAGTCCATCCTGTTTATCACCCACAAGCTCAATGAGATCATGGCGGTCTCCGATCGGGTCACGGTTCTGCGGAAGGGCAAGCTGGTTGGAACGGTAAACACCAAGGATACCACCAAGGAAGCACTCTCTGCCATGATGGTGGGCCGTCCCGTGCAGCTGGAAGTCCATAAGGGCCCTGCCCACCCGGGCAAGGTGGTGCTGGATGTGCAGCACATGACCGTTCCCTCCAAGCTTCACAAGAACAATGCAGTCAAGGATGTTTCCTTCCAGGTAAGGGAGGGGGAGATCGTCTGCATCGCCGGTATCGACGGCAACGGCCAGACGGAGCTGATTTACGGCCTGTCCGGTCTGGAAAAGATGACCTCCGGCACCATTACCCTGGACGGCAAGGACCTGACCAAGATGAGCATCCACAAGCGGAATCTCAGCGGCATCAGCCATATCCCTGAGGATCGGCACAAGCACGGCCTGGTGCTGGATGATACCCTGGAAAACAACCTGGTGCTCCAGAGCTACACGGATCCCCGTTTCCAGCATATGGGCTTTATCAAATCCGGCGAGGTCCGGGACTATGCTCTGAAAATCATCGATGAATACGATGTCCGCTCCGGCCAGGGCCCCGTGACCATCACCCGGAGTATGTCCGGCGGTAACCAGCAGAAGGCCATTATCGGCCGGGAAATCGACCGGGGTACGCCCCTGCTGCTGGCGGTTCAGCCCACCCGCGGCCTGGACGTGGGTGCCATTGAGAATGTCCATGCCCAGCTGGTTGCCCAGCGGGATGCGGGCAAGGCAGTGCTGCTGGTTTCTCTGGAGCTGGATGAGGTCATGAACCTGTCCGACCGCATTCTTGTCATGTACGAGGGTGAGATCGTGGGCGAGCTGGATCCCAAGAAGACCACCGTTCAGGAGCTGGGCCTGTATATGTCCGGCGCGAAACGCAGCGGAAAAGGAGAGGCCTGAATATGAAAGACAAATTGCAGGAGCTTTATAACAAAAGCGGCACCCGCAAGGTGCTTGCTTCCCTGATCTCCATCCTGATCGGCCTGGTGGTGGGTGCTATTGTGGTCATTGCCGTTGGCCTGTCCAAGGATACCATTACCAATCAGGGCATGTGGGACGGCGTGAAGCTGATTTTCGCGGGCATCCTGTCCACCGGACGGAACGCGGCGGGCAACCTGACCTGGGGCTACAATGCCCAGGCTCTGGGCAATATGCTATTCCGGGCAACGCCGCTGATCATGACCGGCCTTTCCGTGGCCGTGGCCTATAAGACGGGCCTGTTTAACATTGGTGCACCCGGTCAGTACCTGATGGGCACTATGGCATCTCTGATGATCGCCCTGTCCATCCCCACCACCTCCGTGCCTGTCTGGCTCGTCTGGCTGCTGGCCTTTTTGGGCGGCTGCGCTGCCGGTGCGCTGTGGGGTGCCATTCCCGGTGCGCTGAAAGCGCTGCTGGGCATCAACGAGGTTCTGGCCTGCATCATGACCAACTGGCTGGCCGCCAATCTTGTCACCTGGGCCTTCGATGCCAGCAACTTCAAAAACATGGTGGAAAACACCAAGTCCGGCTATATTTACAAGACCTCCTACAACGGTGTTGCCACAGCCAAAATGGGGCTGGACAAGCTGTTCCCGGGCTCTCAGGTTAATGGCGGCATTCTGGTTGCCATTCTGATTGCCGTCCTTGTGTATATCCTCATCAACAGGACTACCCTGGGCTATGAGCTGAAGGCCTGCGGTGCCAACCGGCACGCGGCCCGGTACGCCGGTATCAACGACAAGCGGGACATCGTCCTGTCTATGGCCATCGCCGGAGCACTGTCCGGCGGCGGTGCAGCGCTGTACTGGCTGGCCGGCAACACGGAGTTCTATTGGTCCACCTACCAGACCCTGCCCAGCGCCGGCTTCAATGGCATCCCCGTGGCACTGCTGGCGGTGAACAACCCCATCGGCGTGATCTTCACCGGCATTTTTATGGCCATGCTGGATATCGTGGGTGTGCAGCTCACCGGCTATACCGCTTACAATGAGTACATCACCGATGTGATCATCTCCGTGATCGTCTACTTAAGTGCTTTCTCCCTGGTGATTCAGATGATGCTTCCCAAGTGGAAGAAGAAGGGAATGCCCAACGCCAATGCCGAGCCTGCGGCCACCACGGCCCCCAAGCCGGAAACAGAGAAAGGGGACAAGGAAGCATGACTTTTCTGATTCAGCAAACGCTGCTGTACGCGGTGCCTCTGATGATCGTGGCACTGGCCGGTGTCTTTGCCGAGCGCAGCGGTATTATCAATCTGGCCTTGGAAGGCATTATGATCTTCGGCGCCTTTATCGGCGTTCTGTTTGTTCGGAATATGCAGAGCGTGCAGGCCATTGCCAATGCCTATGCCAATAAACAGTGGCTGACTCTCCAGGGGCTGGAGCTGCTGGCAATGCTGGTGGCGGCGGCCCTGGGCGCACTGTTCTCCCTGCTGCTGAGCTTCGCCTCCATCAACCTGAAGGCGGACCAGACCATCGGCGGCACGGCCCTGAACCTGATGGCCCCTGCTCTGGTGCTGTTCCTGATTCGAATTCTGGCCAACCAGAATACCCTGCAGATGGCCACCGGTGATGCGGCCTCCTGGTTTATGCTGAAAAAATCCACCTTCGGCATTCCCAAGAATCAGGACATCGGTTTCCTGGGGGAGACCTTCCTGAGCAAGGTGTACCTGGCAACCTATGTCTGCATCCTGCTGTTTATTATCCTGTCTGTGATCCTCTATAAGACCCGCTTCGGCCTCCGGCTGCGGGCCTGCGGTGAGAATCCCCAGGCGGCGGACAGCCTGGGCATCAACGTCTATAAGATGCGCTATGCCGGTACTACCATTTCCGGTGCTCTGGCAGGCATGGGCGGCTTCGTGTATGCCCTGACCACCACCAACTGCACCGCCAACGGCGATGTGGCGGGCTTCGGCTTCCTGGCTCTGGCTGTTATGATCTTCGGAAACTGGACGCCTCTGAATATCGCCGGGGCATCTCTGCTCTTTGGCCTCTTCAAATGTATCGCAGCGGCCTACAGCAGCCTGGATCTGAACGGTGACGGCGTGTATCTGCTGGCGCAGCTGGGCATTTCCTCCCATCTGTACCGGATGCTGCCCTATCTTGTCACATTGACCGTTCTGGCTTTCACCTCCAAGAAGTCCCGGGCCCCCAAGGCCGAGGGCATCCCCTACGACAAGGGAACCAGATAATATGTACAGCCCCCGCCGTTTTTTCGGTGGGGGCTTACTTTTGCAAATGCGGTTGTTTTCTTCGTGCTTTTCTGATATACTTCGCTTCAGCTAGGATATAGGATAAATTGAAATTTGTGGGGGGTACCGTATGAATACGATTTGGTCGCAGTATATTCAAAATATTGGAACGCTCTATCTTTCACGTTCTCTGAGATTTGCGGACCACTTCCAAGAAAGATATATGGAAGCTTTTGAAATTGATGAAAAAAGCAGTATGCTTGAAATCGGGTGCGGTCCGGGCGCTTTGGCGCAGTCCCTCCGGCGATGGTATCCCCATGCTCAAATATGCGGCGTTGATCGGGACAGCAGTTTTATTTCGTTTGCCCGGGAAAAAGCGCCTGATGTTGATTTTTTGGAGGGCGACGCCACGGCGCTGGCCTTTGAGGACCGCTCCTTCGATGTCACCATTTCCAATACAGTCGCGGAGCATATCGAACCTTCTGTATTTTATGGTGAACAGTATAGAGTCCTGAAGGAAAACGGCGTATGCCTCGTTTTGTCCGCACGCAGAGGAATCAATATTCCTGCATCCTGCATCTCTGAAGAAACGGAATTTGAACAGGATATTTGGCGGCGGGCAGATGCGTATTTCAAGGAAATACACGCAAAATACAGGGTGGGTAAGTATCCGCAGAGCGAGGCGGAATTGCCGCTCTGTATGGAAAGATATGGATTCCGGAATGTTTCAACAGAATATATTGCTGTAAACTTGACGCCGGATGATCCTTGCTACCCGGCGGAAATGGCCCACGCCATGATAAATGCCAACCGGCAAAATGACCTTGATTACGCGCAGAGTCTGCTGCAAATCGCAGGCCAGGCTGTGACAGCTTCGGAGGTTGAGGAACTGAAACGGTTGGTAAACGCCAAGTATGATAAGAGAATCCTGCTCTATGACCAGGGCGTCAAGCAATGGGACACAAACGTGTCTATAACAATGGTTGTAAGAGGCGTTAAGTAATCAACAGCCCACAGTCTGTTGGGGTGTGAGAAAAATACTTGTGCGCTTTAGAAAACAGTACATATTGAATGCGGACACCGCCAGAAATTTGACGGTGTCCGCATTTTTTCGCTTTTAACGGATTGCCTCGGTAATGGTTCCACCGCCCAGGACCATGTCGCCTTGATAGAGCACCACGGCCTGTCCGGGGGTCACGGCCCGCAGGGGCTGGGCGAACTCCACCCGGGCGAAGCCATCTGCCTCCGGGAACACCCGGCCCGGCTGCTCAAACTGGCTGTGGCGGATCTTGACGGTGACATCCATAGGTTCCGTCAGTTCCGGGAAGGGAAACCAATTCCAGTCGTTTGCCTGCAAGGCAGAGGAAAACAGGGAACTGTTGGGGCCAACGGTGACGGTATTGGCCTGCATATCCTTTCCGCAGACATAGACCGGTTTGCCCATGGCAAGCCCTAAGCCTTTGCGCTGACCGATGGTATAGCGCACAGCCCCATGGTGCTTGCCCACAACCTTGCCGCTCTCGTCCAGAAAATCCCCCTGGGGATAGGTCTTTCCGGTGTATCGTTCCAGAAAGGCGGTGTAGTCCCCGTCCGGCACGAAGCAGATGTCCTGGCTGTCGTGCTTCCGGGCGGTGACAAAGCCGTGTTCTTCCGCAATGGCGCGGACCTGGGGCTTGGTCAGTTCCCCCAGGGGGAAGAGGGTGTGCTCCAGCATATCCTGGGTCAGGCAGTAGAGAAAATAGGTCTGATCCTTGGCCTTGTCTGCGGCCTTGTATAATAGGCAGCGGCCCGTATCCGGGGCCCGGCGGATCCGGGCATAGTGGCCGGTGACGACATATTGGCATCCCAGCTCCTGGGCCCGGTGCAGCAGGGTACCGAATTTCAGGTAGCGGTTGCAGTCAATGCAGGGGCTGGGCGTGTCGCCCCGCTCGTAGCAGCGGACGAATTTGTCCATGACCGTTTCCCGGAAGACATCCTGAAAATTAAAGGTATAGTGGGGCATTCCCATGCGGCGGGCCACGCTTTTTGCGTCCTCCACATCGTCCAGGGAGCAGCAGGTGCTCTGCTGATCTTCCCCCAAAACATCGTTGCTGAACAGTCGCATGGTGGCGCCGATGCACGCATAGCCCGCCTGCTGGGTCAAAAAGGCTGCTACGGAACTGTCTACACCGCCGCTCATGCCGATAAGCGCTTTTTCCATGATCAAATCTCCTAAGGACTTTTTTCGGAGTATAGCAAGGGGAGGGGAAAAAGTCAAGGCATGCTCATTACAGAAAATAATTTTTATAATTACAATTTTGTCATTATTTTGGAGAAAAATGGGAGTGAGCAGGAAAAAACAGCCTGAAAAATGTGGGAAAAGAAAAACGAAGAAACAAAAGAGTAACAAAAGTGTAATTATTTTGAAAATAGGGGTTGCAATTTGTAATCATCTCTGTTATAATACCAGTAAATTTAAAGACCATGAGGGGAAGTGTCCCATGAAGAATCGATTCCTCTGCGGTTTGCTGGCGGTTTGTTTGCTTGTGGCGATGCTTCCGGCCACAGTGATCACCGCCTCCGCAGATACCAGGACGGTCAGCGAAAACCTGATTGCCGTCCTGAAACAGCTGGAGGGCTTCAGCGCCAAGGCTTATGTCAGCGGCGGCCAATGGAGCATCGGCTACGGCACAGCCGGCAGCCCCGGACAGACCATTACGGAAGCAGAAGCAGACAAGGCCCTGCGAGACCACCTGAAGGCGGTGGAGGACAAGCTCAATGCCTTCGATGCAGGGTGGGACCTGAAGCTTACCCAGCAGCAGTTCGATGCGCTGGCAAGCCTTTCCTACAATGTAGGCACCGGATGGATGAATACCTCCGGACGCCTGCGGGATGCCATTACGGGCAAGGCCTCAGAGGCTAAGTTCCTCTTTGGCATGAGCCTCTGGGCCAACAACGGCACGTCCCCGGATCCGGGGCTGCTGCAGCGGCGCATGGCAGAGGCAGATATCTACTTAAACGGCGTATACGGTAAGAAAAGCGGAACCTATACATACACCATCTTCGATGCCAACGGCGGAACGGCCGGCAGCGGGGGAGAGGACAAGATGCAGGGCTACCGCCGGGACGGCTCCACCCAGATTCTGGTTGCGGATCCCACCCTCAGCGGCTATAGCTTTGCGGGCTGGTTCACCCAGCGCAGCGGCGGCACCAGGGTCACGACTCTGGACAGCTCCACCGCAGGCGTGACGCTGTATGCACAGTATTCTTCCAACGGCTCCAACGGCTGGACCGGCGGAACGGAGCTGGAGAGCAGCGACGGCACCACCAAGGTCATCGCCGAGGGCACCGTGAAGTGCACCTCCTATGTAAACGTTCGAAAGGGTCCGGGCACCGGCTACACCATCCTGGCAAGAGCCACAGCCGGGAGCAAAGCGGAGATCTACCAGACCAAATGGGTCGGTTCCTCTCAGTGGGGCCGGATGGCCAACGGCTGGATCTGTATGGACTATGTGTCCCTGAGCTCCGGTTCCCAGAGCGGGACAGACAGCAGCGGGGCTGCGCAGACCTCCGGAACCGTCACGGGCAGCAATGTGAATGTCCGCAGCGGTGCCGGTACGGGCTATGGAATCGTGGGCCGGAAGAACTCCGGAGATACGGTTACCGTTTATGAGCGAAAAACCGCCGGAGGCCTGAACTGGGGCCGCATCGGCGACAACCAATGGATCTGCCTGGCCTATGTGCGGCTGGATAGCTCCGGGGAAGCGGTGACGCCGCAGCCCGGCAGCGAGTCCAATGCCTCCACAAACGGAGACGGCAGCACAACGGTGCAGGATACGGGTTCGGTGATCAGTACAACGGGACTGAACGTCCGATCCGGTCCCGGCACCGGCTATGCAAGAATCAAGACCTTAGCCCCCGGAACGGCGGTGTCCGTTTACGAGTACAAGGATGTGAGCGGTGTCCGTTGGGGCCGCATCGGCACCAGCCAATGGGTCTGCATGACCTATGTTCAGCTCTCCCGCCAGTCTGATACGGAGACTTCTTCCGGAACAGGCACGGTTATCAGCAGCACCGTTTTGAATATCCGTTCCGGTCCCGGAACGAGTTATTCCAGAGTCGGTCAGCTTCAGCCCGGTGCAAGGGTGAAGATCACCGAGCAGACAAGAGTCGGCGGTGTCCTCTGGGGACACATAAGCCAGGGCTGGGTCTGTATGCAGTATGTGAAAATGGAAAGCAATTAAAACAGCAATGGATAATGGATAATGGAAAAATGGAAACAATGGATTGGAGGAAACAAATCATGAAGAAGACATTCACCCGCGCTTTGTCGGGCCTGCTGGCTGCCGCGCTGATCGTGGCCATGCCGGTGGCTGCTGCGGCAGAGGATGGCATTGCGACCTATTCGGTCTCGGAAGTCAGTTCCGTGTGCAATCACACCGCAGCTGCGACCAACGATACGGTCAAGGCTGTGAAGACTGTGGCACCCACCTGCACCACTCCGGGCTATACGGAGTACAGCTGCAAGGAGTGCGGCCAGGTTTTCTATGGCAGCTACAAGGAGATGCTGGGTCACAACTACCAGGAGGAGACCCTCAGCAACGGTGACATTAAGTACACCTGCACCACCTGCAAGAGAAGCTTTACCCTTTCCGCCAGCGCGGGCAAGCATGACCACATTGGCACCAGTGCAAACCTGGTAGCAGAGGTCCACACCGCTACCTGCAAGAGCTATGGTTATACCGTGTATACCTGCAATATCCCCGGCTGCGGCTATGAGCAGTATGGCGATTACAGCCAGCCCCTGGCCCACACCTACGGCGAGTGGGAGATCGTAAAGGATGCTACGGAGACCACCTGCGGCACCGCCAGGCATTACTGCCAGGTCTGTGGCGAAGCGGAGACCGTGCATACCGCAAAGCTGACGCCCTATTCCAAGCAGGGCCGCATCACCAAGGACCTGACACCTGTCTACAACAGCGAGAGCGGCAATACTGTGGTCATGTACCTGGCCAAGGGTGTGACCTTTGAGTTTGCCAATGTGAAGTACGGCAGCCGCTACAAGGTGTCTGCGTTCAAGGATGTATATGGCAAGACCTCCGCCAGCGGCGAATACTATGTTGCAATTGACGGCGTGGAAGTCGATCCCGGCACTGTGCCTGTCTACACCGCCTATACCGGTCTGCAGAAGATCGTGACCGTCACCACAGACGGCCGCCTGAACGTCCGCTCCGGCCACTCCGATACCAGCGCCGTGGTGAGTTCCGTAGCCAAGGGCGAGACCCTGTATATCTACGAGGTTCAGGGCAACTGGGGCCGCATCAGCGCCACGGAGAACAAGTGGGTGCAGACCGTTGACGGTGAAGTGAGTTCCATTCCTGTCTTCGGCTGCGGTGACCAGCAGAGCCTGAGCACCCCTGATGCTCCCGCCAAGGAGCTGGCAGACGTCGGCACCGTAACGGCTCAGGTCAGCACCATCGTCCGCGACAGCGGCAATAAGTCCGTGGGCAGTCTGCCCAAGGGCACAAAGATCAATTTCTACTATACCAAGGGCATTGACGGCAAGAAGGTCAGCCCCTTCACCGAGGAGAACGGCAGAATCGTCAAGGGCTACATCGACGCAGAAGAGGCAACCCGCCTGGGCCTGTCCGGCGCCGGTACCATCGATATGTCTTATGTCTCCCTGGCCTCCGGCAAGAAGACCGGTGCCGTGGATGTCCCTGCAGCCAACAATGGCGTTATCGCCACCGGTACGGTCACCAGCTCCATGAATCTGCGTGTCCGCAGCGAACCCAAGATCAGCGTCCTGAATCAGATCGGCTCTCTGCCTACCGGCACGAAGCTGGAGTTCTATGAAATCGGCAACCACAACGGCGCAAGCTGGGGCCGCATCAAGTTCAACGGGAAGACCGGCTGGGTCTGCATGACCTATGTACAGATCCAGAGCAGCAGCTCCAATGAGACCGCCTCCGGCGCAAAGGAGAACGGCGTTGTTGCCAATTGCTCCGTGGCCGTAAACGTCCGGGATGCCGCAAAGATCACCGGCCGCCTCGTTACCACCATTAAGGTCGGTACCCGCGTTGCCATTACCAAGCTGCAGGACGGCTGGGGCCTGGTAGACGGCAAGGGCTGGGTCTACATGCAGTACGTCAAGCTGGATGCCGGTGCTGAGGAAGCCATCAAGAATGGCAGCAATGCCGGCGGCAACAGCAAGGGCGATGCCCCCGTTACCACTTATACCAATGTTTCCGTCGTGGGCAAGATCCAGAGCGGCAAGGAAGCCACCATGTACGCCGCCGCACTGGAAAAGGCGGGTACGGAGATCCTGACCCTGGTGGAGAAGAGCGAGTTCACCGTCAGCGACCGTACCGTCATCAACAATACCGTCTGGTATAAGGCTACCGTCGGCAGCTACACCGGCTGGGTCAAGGGCGATACCGTCGATCTGCCCGCCATCACCGGCACGGTTAAGGTCAATAGCCTGAATGTCTACAAGTCCGCTTCTCTGGACAGCGAGGTCAAGGACACGCTGGTCCTGAATACAAAGGTCACCATCGCAGAAAACGGTCAGGTAACTGACGGCATCTATGTCTGGGGCAGACTCCAGAGCGGTGAGGGCTATGTGCAGATGAACAACCTGACGCTGAACGTGCAGATCAGCGGCGGCAGCCAGGGCATCTCCGTAGGCGTGACCCCCATCACCGGCAAGACCAACACCACCACCGAGATCAAGAAGACCCCCAGCGCAACAGCTGAAACGCTGCTGAAGCTGGCTTCCAAGCAGTCCGTCACCATTGATACCTGGTATTACACCACCACCGGCACCTGGGCAAAGATCACCGTCGGCGAAGAGACCGGCTGGATCAAGCTGGAGAACGTGGATCAGAATGCGGTTTCCGCAACCGTGACCTCCGATCTGCTGGAGCTGTACACCGAGGCCGGAAACCTCTCCACGAAGACCGCTCTGGTCAAGCGCCAGAAGGACACCGTCAGTGTTCTGGAGCGCAAGCTGGTCGGTTCCGCCGTCTGGGGCCGCATCACGGTGAAGGACAGCAACGGCGAGAATGACTACTGGGTCAACCTGGCCGGTACCAGCCTGGCTACCTATTCTCTGAATCCCGGTACCGGTACCAATACCGGCAATACCGGCAACACTGGCAACACCGGTAATACGGGCAACACCGGCAACACCGGTAATACCGGAACCACTACGACCACTGCCACCGGCACCGTTGTCAATGCGGACGAGGTCAATGTCCGCAGCGGCGCAGGCGTCGCCAATGCCAAGGTCACTTCCCTGAAGCGGGGCACCTCCGTCACCGTTTACGAGCAGAAGACCGTTGATAATGCCCTGTGGGGCCGTATCGACCAGGGCTGGATCGCCATGCAGTATGTGGATCTGAGCTCCAAGGCCAATAACGGGACCACCACTACCGTTCCCAGCGGCACCATCTCCGGAAACACCATTCTGACCACCGTTCCCTCCGGAGCCATCGGCGTTGGCTTTGTCAACACCGCCAATCTGGCCGTTCGCAGCGGTGCGGGCCAGGGTAATGCCAAGACCGGTACCCTGAAACTGTACACCAATGTGGTGATTTACGAGCAGGTCCTGAAGGACGGCATGATCTGGGGCCGCTGTGATCAGGGCTGGATCTGCACCAGCTACATCACCTACACCGCTACCAGCGTCACCGGTTCCGGCACTGCCGGCACCATCGCCCGCTGCTTCTACACTGCAAATGTCCGTTCCGCTCCCGGCGTGGGCAATGCACTGGTAGGCAAGGTCATGGTCAACTCCCGGGTGGAGATCCTGGAGCGGAAGGACTACAGCGGCGAGACCTGGGGCCGCACCAGCCTGGGCTGGGTTGCCATGCAGTATGTCCTGGTGGACGGCACCATCCCCACTCCCTAACATACCAATCCATTCCATTCCATTTGCCGACGCACCTTCGGGTGCGTCGGCACCATTTTTTGTGCAGTGTTGCCTAAAACAAAGTTTTTTTGAAATTTGCTATAGCAATACGGGGAAAACTGTGCTAGAATGTAGCGCGGAATTCTATGGAAGACCGGAAAAGGGGCAGCGGGTGTATATCCTGCCGCCGGAGCCTTCTCCGGGACTTCCTTTAAAGGCGCGCAGAGCGCATACAGGAGCTGAGCATATGGAACATTCCGGACTGTTTTTCGGTGCGGCATATTATATAGACGGTGTTTCACCGGAGCAGATCCGGGAGGATCTTGCGGCCATGCAGGCGGCAGGGATGAACTTTGTCCGCCTGCAGGGCTGCTGCTGGCAGAGCTGGGAGCCGGAGCGGGGCCGCTATTCCCTGGAGGAGCTGGGCAGGGCTCTGGCACTGTGCGCAGAGGCGGGACTTCGGCCTCAGATCGCCGTGCCGTCTCTGCCTGCACCGGCCTGGCTGGAAAACTGCTCTGAGGCGGAGCTTTTGGCGGAAGGCCAGGGGCTTTTAGAGCAGTTGTATTCCCTGGCAGGGGAGGGGGACTATCAGGTGGATAGCCGCCCCGAGGGCAGCAGAGCCTTGGCGGACTTCCAGGCCCGTTTTCTGCGTAGCAGGGGATGCAGTGTCACAGCGGTGACGCCGCTTTCCAGTGCGGACGATCCCTTCGCGCCCGTCCCGGGAGACCACATGGGCTGCGGCATTTTTCATCCGACAGGCCTGAAGAATACGGGGTCCTTCCTGAATTTTCAGGCGGACATTGCACGCAGCGCCCGGCAGGGGTGTTTTATGGTTTCGGAGACCCAGTGCCAGGGGGCCTTGGGGCAGCTGCCGTTCCCCGGCCAGCTGCGGCTGGCGGCCTTTCACCATATTGCCTGCGGGGCCCAGGGCCTGTGCTACTGGCCCTGGCATTCCGATTGCTGCCCCGGTGCAAATTGGCAGGGCGTGATCGGCTATGACGGCATCCCCGGCAGAGCCTACCGGGAAATCAGCCGGATCGGCGGGGAGTTTGCCCGGCTGGGGGACCATGCAGCCCTTCTGCGCAAGCGCAGCCGTGTGGCGGTTATGGTCAGTCCCCGCAGCGCCCGGCTTATGCCAAAGCTGGGGGAAAAGAGCTATGACGACTATCTGCAGTGGGTCTGCGACAGCTTTTATCGGCTGAACATTGAGGTGGACCTTGTGCCGGATAGCAAGCGGGACTTTTCCGGCTATTCGCTGCTGGTGACCCCTTGCCTGTACAGCGCATCGGAGGAGCTGATCGCAGCTCTGCGGGATTATGTTGCCCAGGGAGGCTGCCTGCTGTCCACCTTCCGCAGCTTCTTTGCGGATGAAGAGGGGCGGGTGCGCAGAGCCCGGCGGCCCTATGGCATGACGGATGTATTCGGAATGTCCTATTCCGAGTTCACGGTACCGGAGGAGGTCTGCCTGCCGGAGTATGTTTCCGAGGTTTCGGAGTTTATGGAGCTGCTGGAGCTTGACGATGCCATGGGACTGGCGATTTACGACAGCCCTGCCTGGCGGGGGGTTCCCGCAGCCTGCTGCAGCCGCTTCGGCAGGGGACAGGCTGCCTATTTCGGCTGCTACAGTGAGGAGGGCTTTGAGCCCATTCTGCTGCGGCTGCTGGCTATGTGGCACATTCCCGTCCCGGAATCCGCCTGGCCGGTGATCCAGAAGCGGGGCACCAACCGGGAGGGGAAGAGCGTCACCTATTTGCTGCACTACAGCCCAGCTTCCCGGGTCGTTCCCAGTCCGGCCACGGGCACGGAGCTGTTTTCCGGAAAGCACTTTGACGAGGGAGAGCCCTTGGAGCTTAAGGGCTGGGACGTTAAAATTTTGGAGGGAGATCTATGAGCAGAGCAGATGAACTCTACAAGGCCACGTGCCGGGACATCCTGGAAAACGGCTTTTCCGATGAAAATCTGGAGGTCCGTCCCCACTGGTCGGACGGTACTCCGGCCCATACCGTCAAAAAATTTGGCGTGGTCAACCGCTACAATCTGGCGGAGGAATTTCCCATCATGACCCTGCGGCGGACCTACTGGAAGAGCGCCGTGGATGAGCTGCTGTGGATCTGGCAGAAGAAGTCCAACCGCATTGCGGACCTGGGCAGCCATGTGTGGGACGAATGGGCCGGCGAGGACGGTACCATCGGCAAGGCCTATGGCTACCAGCTGGGCATCAAGCATCAGTACAAAGAGGGAATGTTTGACCAGGTGGACCGGGTGCTCTATGATTTGAAGCACAATCCCGCCTCCCGGCGCATCCTGACCAATATCTACAATTTTGAGGACCTCCATGAAATGAACCTGTACCCCTGCGCTTATTCCATGACCTTCAATGTGACAGGGGATACGCTGAACGCCATTTTGAACCAGCGCAGCCAGGATATGCTGACGGCCAACAACTGGAACGTGGTCCAGTACGCGGTGCTGACCCACATGATGGCCCAGGTTTCCGGGCTGAAGGTGGGGGAGTTGGTCCATGTGATCGCCGACTGCCACATCTATGACCGGCACATTCCTGCCGTGAAAGCCATGCTGGAATTGGATGGCTATGAAGCCCCGAAGTTCTCCATGGACGAAAGCATTGCGGATTTCTATGCCTTTACCAAGGACTCCTTCCGCCTGGAAAACTACCGGTACCATCCCTTTGATTTTGAGATCCCTATGGCGATCTGAGGTAGGAGAATGGAACTGATCGTAGCGGTTTATGCGGACTGGGGCATTGGCTGCAGCGAAACCCAGCCCATTGCCCTCAGCGCCGACCGGAAATTCTTCCGGGAGACCACAAAAGGCTGCATGGTCATTGCAGGCCGCCGGACTGTGGAGGATTTCCCCGGAAGAAAGCCTTTGCCCGGCAGAGAGAACGTGCTTCTGACGAGGCGTGGTGGGCTTTATCCGGGCTTTACCCTGTGTGACAGCGTGGAGCAGGTGCTGGAAAAGGCAAAAAATGCCCCCCGAGCCATGGTCATCGGCGGGGGGAGCGTCTATCGGCAGCTTTTGCCCTATTGCGAGAAAGCCTACGTCACAAAGTTGAACACGGTTGTGAAATGCGACACCTGGTTTCCGGACCTGGACAGTGACCCGGACTGGAAGCTGACCGAGCTTCTGGGCAGCGGGGAAGAAAACGGAATCGCCTATGAATTCTGCCTGTATGAAAGGGCCTGATTCAGCGACGTCGTGTTTTTCCATATAAATAAGCGCAGCGCCTTGCCTTTTTGTGGCAGGGCGCTGCTTTTACATTGCCGCCGCAGTGCGGCAGGAGAGCATCTGGGCAACGCAGCAGCTGACAGAGAAGGCGTAAGCTGCATCCCGGAAGATGTCGGGGGTGGTGCGCAGGTATTCCCAGTGATTCTTTTGAATGGTGTCCATGACGGAGTGGTAGGGCTTGCGGGGGGCGGTGTTGTGGGATTTTAAAAATTCCAGGAAATAGTCCTGCAGGGCGGCCTCATAGACCTTGTGCTCCCGCAGATCTATGGGGAAGCTGGAATTGTGGGCGTATGTAAAAGCGTCCGTGGTATAGTGAATCAGCTTTCCGGCGGTATAGTAGTCCAGGGCGTTCCAGCGAGGCTTATTCTCCAGGCGCCTGGCAATCCTGGCCATGTAGCGTTTGGCGTTCTCAAAATTATGCCCCCGCAGCCATTGGGCGCGGATGGAACCCTTGAAATAGGTGGCGAAGTTTCTGTCCGGTTCAATGCAGCCCAGCAGAAAGGCCCGGCGGTACACTGCCGGGATATGGGGAAAATAGGTGGCGGCAAGAAAGCTGCCCAGCTGACAATGACTTTTTCCGCGCATATGCAGTCTCCTTAGATTCTTTATTGCCGTGACATTATAGCACAAATTTGCAGGGATGTGTGAACAAAGACCTTAAGATATTCTTACCTTTTTTTGGCACTCCTGTGCTGTTTCGCGTTCATTCGACCCAAATACGCAGCTATAATGAGGGCACAGCCAAAAAAAGAAGGGAGAAATACCGATATGAAAGAGTTCCTGTATGAATTTGTCACCCTCCTGCTGGCAACGGCCCAGGCTGCGGGGCTGGTGTGGATCAGTACGGTGTTTGTACGGTAAACGGAAAAATTATGGTTGTAAAAATTCCCGGAACGTAGTATAATAGGAAAAGTCAGTAATTTTTTCTCGTTCGGGGGACAGATACATGAACAAGAATAAGGAGATAGCCGCCTACTTAAAGCCAGGGTGCCATGTGCATCTGGTAGGAATCGGCGGCGTATCCATGCGGCCGCTGGGGCTGGTGCTGAAGGGAATGGGGATGGAGGTTTCCGGCTCAGATATGAGCGCCTCCGTGTCTACGGATGAGCTCATTGCCCATGGCATCCATGTGGACATCGGCCACAGTGCCAAGAATATTGCGGGAGCGGACTGCATCATCCGTACTGCTGCCGCCCATAATGACAATCCGGAGATTGCTGCTGCCAGGGCTGAGGGCATTCCCGTGTTCGAGCGGGCACAGGCCTGGGGCGAGATCATGAAGTCCTATAAAAATGCCATTTGTATTTCCGGTACCCATGGAAAGACCACTACCACCTCCATGATGACCCATATCCTTATGGAAGCGGGCAAGGACCCCACGGTGATGATTGGTGGCTACCTGCCTCTGCTCCATGCAGGCCATCGGGTGGGCCACGGGGATACCATCGTGCTGGAAAGCTGCGAGTACTGCGATTCCTTCCTGAATTTCTTCCCCACTCTGGCGGTGGTGCTGAATGTGGAGGCGGACCATCTGGATTATTTCAAGGATCTGACGGACATTCAGAAGTCCTTCCATAAGTTCGCAGGCATGGCTTCGGATGCCGTCGTGGCCAATGGTGACGACCCCCATACGGTCCAGGCCCTGGAGGGCATCCCCTATGTGTCCTTTGGCCTTGGAGAAAGCAACCGGGTCCGCGCGGAGAACATCAGCGACGACTGGCGGCACTTCGATGTGCTGTGCGATGGAAAATTCTATTGCCATATGGACCTGGGGGTCCTGGGCAGACACAATACCATGAATGCTTTGGCTGTGGCAGCTACCTCCTGGGTCATGGGAATCCCCGGCCAGAAAGTCACCGATGGTGTGAAGGCCTTCCACGGGGCAGGCCGCCGCATGGAATACAAGGGCGAATACCGCGGGGCAAAGGTCTACGATGACTATGCCCACCATCCCGATGAGCTGCGCGCGACCCTGGAGGCCGTGCGGGGCATGGGGGACCACCGGATCGTCCTGGCGTTCCAGCCCCATACCTATACCCGCACGAAGCTGCTGATGGATGATTTCATCCGGGAGCTGCAAAAGGCGGATGTGGTGGTTCTGGCGGAGATCTATGCCGCCCGAGAGAGCAATACCATCGGCATCTCCTCTGCGGATCTGGCTGCCCAGATCCCCGGAAGCATCTATTGTGAGACATTGCAGGATGTCACCGACTGCCTGCGCTCCATTGTGCGGGAGGGCGACATTGTGCTGACCATGGGTGCAGGCGATATTTTCCGCGCGGGAGAGGCTCTGCTTTCCGGCGAGGACAGCAAAAAGTGAGGATGTTATGAAGAAGCTTAGTGTATGCGTTCTGTTCGGCGGCAGAAGCCCGGAGCATGAGGTTTCCCTCCGGAGCGCCGAATCGGTTCTCAATAATATGGATCCGGAGAAGTACAATATCTTCCCCGTGGGCATTACCAAGTCCGGAAACTGGATGCTCTATGGCAGCCGGGACTACTCCAAGCTGCCCACCGGCGAGTGGGAGCACTGCCCGGAAAACCGGCAGGCTGCCATTTCTCCCATCCGGGGTCAGGGCCTGCTGAACTTCGAGGGTGACTGCGTGGTGCGGGAGCGCATTGACGTGGTATTCCCGGTGCTCCACGGTGAAAACGGCGAGGATGGCACCATCCAGGGCCTGCTGCAGCTGGCGGGAATTCCCTATGTGGGACCCCACGTGGCCGCTTCCGCCGTGGCTATGGATAAGACCCTGACTAAGCTGGTGGCGGACAATGCGGGCATTCCCCAGGCCGCCTGGCAGCTGGTCCGCCGCGGGAGCCTGGATGCCCGCCTGGAAAGCACCCTGGACGCGCTGGAAAAGCGCTTTGCCTATCCCATGTTTGTCAAGCCTGCGGGCACGGGTTCTTCCGTAGGTGTGTCCAAGGCCAAGAACCGGCAGAGCCTTGCAGAGGCGCTGGCAAATGCGGCAAAGTTTGACGACAAGGTGCTGGTGGAGGAGTTCATCCGCGGCAAGGAGATCGAGGTGGCCGTTATGGGCAACGAAAGCCCTGTGGCCTCTGTTTGCGGCGAAATTGACTCCGGCGTGGAGTTCTACGACTACGATGCCAAGTACATTACCGATACCTCTGTAGCGTACATCCCTGCCCGCATCAGCGAGGAGGCCTCCGAGCAGGTCCGGGATATGGCCGTAAAGGTCTACCGCGCCATTGGCTGCCAGGGCCTGAGCCGTGTGGACTTCTTCGTGACGGAGGAGGGCAAGGCGGTATTCAACGAGATCAACACCATCCCCGGCTTTACCTCTATTTCCATGTATCCCAAGCTTTTTGGTGCCAGTGGGATTCCCTACGGTCAGCTCATCGACCAGCTGCTGGAGCTGGCGCTGGAGGCTTGAGCATGGAGGAGCAGAAGGTCCTTCTGAGTGTTCGGGGAAGGCAGACCTATGGGGACCAGGAGCCGGATACCATTGAGCTGGTCACGGAAGGGACTATGGTGTTCCGGGACGGCGGCTGGGATATCTCCTATGAGGAGACTGCGCTCACCGGTATGGAGGGCGTGACGACCACCTTCCGGGTGGAGCCTGGGAAAGTGACGCTGCTGCGGACGGGCAAGCTCAATTCCACCATGGTTTTCCAGGAAAATGTGGCCCATGATTCCCTGTACCAGCTGGAATTTGGCGCACTGCTGATGACGGTCAAGGCCACCCGGGTTTTCTATGACCTGGTACCCGACGGCGGCATGGTGGATCTTGTCTATGAGATCTGTATTGAAAATACAGAGGCGGGTATCATCGATTACCACCTGGATATCCGGAAAAAATGAGGAAAAGAGGAGGACTGCAGCGGCAGTCCTCCTTTTGCACGGAAAAGACACCCACCGGCATCGAAACCGGTGGGTGTGATTTTTTCGGTATTGGATAATTACACAATGCCCTGGGCATTCATGGCGTCGGCAACCTTCAGGAAACCGGCGATGTTTGCACCGGCGACATAGTTGCCCTCCATGCCGTACTCCTTGGCAGCGGCATCCAGGTTGTGGAAAATGTTCACCATGATGTCCTTCAGCTTGGCATCCACTTCCTCAAAGGTCCAGCTCAGGCGCTGGGAGTTCTGGGTCATCTCCAGAGCGGAGGTGGCTACGCCGCCGGCATTGGCAGCCTTGCCGGGGCAGAAGAGGATTCCCTGTTCCTGCAGGTACTTGGTGGCATCCAGAGAGGTGGGCATATTGGCACCTTCTACCACGGCAAAGCACCCGTTGGCAACCAGTGCCTTGGCGTCGTCCAGCAGCAGCTCGTTCTGGGTGGCGCAGGGCAGTGCCACATCGCACTTGGTGGTCCAAACGCCCTTGCCCTCGTGGTATACGGACCTGGGCCGTGCCTTGGCGTACTCCGTCAGGCGGGCGCGCTTGACCTGCTTTACGTCGATCAGAGTTGCCACGTCAATGCCGTCGGGGTCATAGATCCAGCCGGTGGAGTCGGAGCAGGTGACGGGCTTTGCGCCCAGCTGCCATGCCTTTTCAATGGCGTAGGTGGCGACATTGCCCGCGCCGGAGACCACAACGGTCTTGCCCTTCAGGTCCTTGCCGTTGCAGCGCAGCATCTCGTCCGTCAGGTACAGCAGGCCGTAGCCCGTGGCCTGGGTACGGGCCAGGCTGCCGCCGTAGCTCAGGCCCTTGCCGGTGAGCACACCCTCGTACTGGCCGGTCAGGCGCTTGTACTGGCCGTACAGGTAGCCGATCTCCCGGCCGCCCACACCGATGTCACCGGCAGGAACGTCTTCGTTTTCGCCGATATACTTGTACAGCTCTGTCATGAAGCTCTGGCAGAAGGCCATGACCTCCCGGTCGGACTTGCCCTTGGGGTCAAAGTCGGCGCCGCCCTTGCCGCCGCCGATGGGCAGGCCGGTCAGGGAGTTCTTGAAGGTCTGCTCAAAGCCCAGGAATTTCAGAATGCCCTGGTTAACGCTGGGATGGAACCGCAGACCGCCCTTGTAGGGGCCGATGGCGCTGTTGAACTGCACACGATAGCCGTTGTTCACCTGAACCTGGCCCTTGTCGTCCACCCAGGGAACACGGAACATGACGATCCGCTCCGGGGTGACGAGACGCTCCAGAAAGGCGTTCTTCCGGTAGTAGTCCTCATTTTTTTCAATGACGACCCGCAGAGATTCCAGGACCTCCGTTACGGCCTGCAGGAATTCCGGCTGGCCAGGATTCTGAGCGGCAACCCGCTCCAGGATTTCATTTACATAGCTCATAGACAAGTGTGCTCCTCTCAAAGCATTTTTCTGATGGGTATTGTAGCAGATTGCAGGGCAGATTTCAACTGCTTTTGCAATAAAATTTTTTCAAATTGCAAAAAACGCCGCATTGCACGGAAGAATTCCCGGAATGCGGCGATTTTTGTGGAATTTGCAACGGAGGAATCTGTCAAATCCGGGGAAGAATGTCTTTCCGAATGGTTTCCACCAGCGCATCGATCTCGGCCTGGGTGGTTTCCCGGCTCAGAGAGACCCGGAATGCCGAATCAATGGCCTGCTCGGGGACATTCATGGCGGTGAGCACATGGCTTCTGTGGCCTTTGGCACAGGCGGAACCGGCAGAGACGCAAATTTGCGCGTCCTGCAGGATGTTGATGGAATTCTGGGTGGGCACTCCCGGAATGGATACGCTGAGAATATGGGGGGCTTCATGGGCGCCGTTCAGCTGTACTCCGGGCAGGGTTTCCAGTTGGGCGCAGAGGTTTTCCAGCAATGCCCGCTCCCGGGCAATGTCCTCCCGGAAGGTCTTGGCTCCGGCAGCGGCGGCTGCACCGAAGCCGAAGAGAGCGGGGGTCGCTTCCGTGCCGCTGCGCAGATTGTTTTCCTGCCCGCCGCCGTGGATCAGGGGCGGGAAGGACTTGAGTCTGGGGGAGATGTACAGCGCTCCGGCACCCTTGGGGCCGTGGATTTTGTGGCTGGAAACGGAGATCAGGTCCGCCCCCAGGGTTTTGGCCTGGAAGGGAATTTTCAGGAAGCCCTGGACGGCATCCGTGTGAAAAATGGCGTCGGGGCAGAGCCGGTGGGTGAGCTTTGCCATCTGAGCAATGGGCATGACGGAACCCGCCTCGTTGTTGACCATCATAATAGAGACGAGAATGGTGTCCTTCCGAAGGGCGGCTTTTAGGGAATCCGGGGAGATATTGCCCAAGTTGTCCGGCTGCAGATAGGTCACCTCGAAGCCTTGGGCTTCGAGGTCCTTCATGCAATTCAAAATGGCATGGTGCTCTATGGCGGTGGTGACGATGTGCTTTCCCCGCTTGCCCAGGCGCTTGGCGGTGCCGTAGACGGCCCAGTTGTCGGCCTCGGTGCCGCAGGAGGTGAAGAACACCCGGTCCGGTTCCGCGCCCATGGCGGCGGCGACGGCATGGCGGGCGCTGCGCAGTTGCCGGGCGGCGTGGATGCCGAAGTCATACAGAGCAGAGGGATTGCCCCAGTCCTGGGTCAGCGCCTGGGCAACAGCCTCCACAGCCTCGGCACAGGGCTTGGTGGTGGCGGAATTATCGAGATAGATCATGTTTTTCCTTACTTTCCTACGCAGAAGCGTTCAAAAATTCGATTGGTAATGTCCTCCCGGACGGTGGCGCCGGTGACTTCCCCTATGGCCTCCATAGCGGCCTCCACATCCAGCAGCAGCGCATCGGGAGTCACACCCAGCTTTAGCCCCTGCAGGGCGGAGAGCAGGCTTTCATAGGCCCGGCGGCAGGCATCGTACTGCCTGGGATTGGTGAGAATGGAGCCGTCACACTTGCTTTCTCCGGCAAACAGATCATCGATGCAGCCCCGCAGCAGCTCCAGACCGTCCCCGGTGGCGGCGCTGATGGGGATGACGTTCAAAAAGGGCAGGTCACTGGGCTCCACCTGGGGGCCCAGGTCACATTTGTTGATCAGAGCAATGGCCTGGGGCGCGTCCAGGCACGCCTCTATGATCGCCTGATCCTCGGCGGTCAGCGGGACGCTGCCGTCGCAGACAAAGAGAACCAGATCTGCTTCTTCCAATGCCTTCCGGGACCGGTCAACGCCAATGGCCTCTACGGTGTCGGCGGTTTGGTGGATACCGGCGGTGTCCACCAAACGCAGCCGGGTGGAGCCTGCAAGGACGGACTCCTCCACCGTATCCCGGGTGGTGCCGGGGATATCGGTGACGATGGCCCGGTCGAAGCCAACCAGAGCGTTCAGCAGGCTGGATTTTCCCACATTGGGCCTGCCTACAATGGCGGTTTTCACACCCTGCCGCAGAATCCGCCCCTGGCCGTAGGTTTGCAGAAGGGCATAGAGGGACTTGGCATCGCTGCGCAGGGAAGCGGCATAGTTGGAAAGACCAAAGTCCTCGATGTCCTCATCGGGATAGTCCAGAACGGCGTGAAAGTGGCTGCACAGGTCTGTCAGGTGGTCATACACCGGCAGAAGTACCTTTTGCAGCCTGCCGCCTACCTGCCCGGCGGCGTTGGCCGCAGCGTCTGCGGTATCCGCTTCAATCAGATCGATGACGGCCTCGGCCTGGGTCAGGTCCAGCTTCCCGTTCAAAAAGGCCCGCTTGGTGAATTCTCCCCGTTGGGCAGGTCTGGCCCCGGCGGCATAGAGACTCCTTAAGCCCTCTGCCAGAACGGCAGGGGAGCCATGGCAGTGAAACTCTACGGTGTCTTCTCCCGTATAGCTGTGAGGTGCCCGGGAGACCACGGCCATGCACTGGTCAATGGTCCGTCCCTGGATGTCCCGCAGCTCGCCCAGCACCAGCAGCCGGTTTGGGGTTTCGTGCAGGGGGCGGGAAAAGACCTTCTCCGCGATTTCAATACACCCTTCCCCGGAAAGCCGCAGGATGCCGATGGCGGAAACCTGATTTCCGGTGGAGACGGCGGCAATGGTATGTGACATTTACGGTTCCTCCAAAAAGGCCAGGGGATCCCCTGAGCCGGATACGTAGCGCATGAGCTGATAGGCGCACATGATGGCAAGCTCCTCTTCCCGCAGGATCCGGGCGGCTTCCGCTCGGTCGGCCAGAACCACCTGAATTGTCTCGCTGTCCTCCTGATGGCTGCTGGTGGGGGAGCCGGTGCATCTGCCGAAAACCGTGGCGCAGCTCTCGTCTGTCATGCCCACGGTGGTATAAAAGGGACGGCCCCAGCCGTGGTCCTCCACGGGGGTCAGAGTCAGCCCGGTTTCCTCAAAGAGCTCCCGGACGGCAGCCTGCTTGGGGTTCTCTCCGGGCTCCACCAGTCCGGCGGGCAGCTCATAGACAAACCTGCCCACAGGGTAGCGGTACTGCCGGATGAGGACGATCCGGTCCTGATCATCTGCCGCAAAGATCACAACGCCATCGGCGTGGTTTTCCTTTGTGGCGGCTTTCAGGCGGGCCGCGTCCCCGATTCGGGAAGCCATATAGTAGTCAAAATGCGTTCCGTCCCGCTGAACGGCATCCATCTGGTACAGGGAAAGATATTTGCTGCCTGCGAGCTTGCGAATGGTTCCAACCTGCGGCATGGCGTGGCCTCCTTTTTGAGCTTCTGATTTTCTATCATACCAGTTTGCGACGGAAAAAGCAATCCCCGCGAGGGCTGCCCTTGCTTTTTTGCGGGATTTGCGGTAAGATACCCCCAAAGGAGGTGGAGCCATGTATCGCATCCTGATCGTGGAGGATGAGCAAGCCATTGCCCGGGCTGTGGCAGAGGAGCTGAGCCACTGGGGGCTGGAAAGCCGCTGTGTGGAAAATTTCCGGGACGTCATGGCGGAATTTCAGGCATTTCAGCCTCAGTTGGTGCTGCTGGACATTATGCTGCCCTTTTTCAATGGCTATCACTGGTGCAACGAGATAAGAAAATGCTCCAATGCGCCCATCATTTTCCTGTCCTCTGCCTCGGATAATATGAACATCGTCATGGCGATGAATATGGGCGGAGACGATTTCATTGCCAAGCCTTTTGACAGGACGGTGCTGGTGGCCAAGGTCCAGGCATTGCTCCGGCGGTGCTATGATTTTCATCCCACTGCCCCCGTTTTGGAGCACCGGGGCGCGGAGCTGAACACCGGGGACAACAGCCTTCGCTTCCGCGGAGAGAAAATCGAACTGACGAAAAACGAATACAGAATCCTCCTGTGCCTGATGGAGAATAAGGGGCAGGTGGTCAGCCGGGAGAAGCTCATGGAGCGGCTCTGGGCTTCGGACAGCTTTGTGGACGAGAATACCCTGACGGTCAATGTAAACCGCCTGCGGCGAAAGCTGGACGGTGCAGGGCTCACCGGCTTTATCACAACGAAATTCGGAGTGGGGTATTTGCTTGGAGACTGAAAAAGGGCTTTTCTTTGTGTATCTGCGGGAGCGGGGCAAGGCAATTGCCTGCCTGTGCCTTTTCACAGGCATTTTTGCGGGGACCTTTCTCCTGTACCGTGTGCCCTGGCAGGCGGCGGCCTACCCGGCGGCGCTGTGCCTGGGATTGGGCGTGCTGCTCCTGCTGCGGGATTACCGCCGGTTCCGCCGGGTTCACGAAGCCTATCGGCGTTTGACACAGCTTCCGGAGCTGACCCGGGAGCAGCTGCCTCAGGGAAAAAGCCAGACGGAGCGGGACTGTGCGGCACTGCTGGAAAAGCAGCTGGAGGATATGGCTCGGCTGCAAACCGCCAGCGCGGACCGCTTCACCACCCAGACGGATTATTTTTCCGCCTGGGCCCACCAGATCAAGACCCCTATTGCCGCCATGGGGCTGAAGCTGCAAAACGAGGATTCTCCTCTGGCCCGGGGACTCCGGGGGGACCTGAATCGCATTGCCCAATACGTGGAAATGGCCATGACCTATCTGCGCCTGGATGCCGAAACGGGGGACTATGTATTGAAGACCCAGGAGCTGGACCCCATTATCCGGGGAGCGGTCCGGCGGTTCGCCGGGGAATTCATCGACCGGAAACTGCGGCTGCGGCTGCAGGAGACCGGACAGATGGTGCTGACGGATGAAAAGTGGCTGAGCTTCGTGCTGGAGCAGCTGCTGTCCAATGCACTGAAATACACCCCCGGCGGGGAGATTTCCATTTTCTGGCAGGAGCCGGACACACTGGTGATCCGGGACACGGGCATTGGTATCGCCCCGGAGGATCTGCCCCGGATCTTTGAAAAGGGCTTCACAGGCTACAACGGCCGCTCGGACAAAAAGGCCAGCGGCATTGGGCTGTACCTGTGCAAGCGGGTGTGCGACCGACTGGGCCATGGCATTTCCATAGCATCTGCCCCGGGAGAGGGGACAACCGTCTTTTTGAAGCTGGGCAGAGACAAAATTGGTATTGAATAGGAGAAAGATTATGAAACTTCTGATTGCATCCGATATCCACGGCAGCGCCTATTGGTGCGGCAGACTTTGCGAGGAAATCGAAAAAGAAAACCCGGATCGGGTGATTTTGCTGGGAGACCTGCTGTATCATGGCCCCCGGAACGACCTGCCCCGGGACTATGCCCCGAGAAAAGTGATCCCCATGCTCAGCGCTCTGGCGGAGAAGATTATTGCCGTTCGAGGGAACTGCGAGGCGGAGGTAGACCAGATGGTGCTGCCCTTTCCCTGCCTTGCGGATTTTTCCCAGCTGCTGATGGACGGAAAGACCTTCTATCTGACCCACGGGCACCATGCCAATCCCCAGAATCTTCCGCCCCTGCCGAAGGGCAGTGTGTTCCTCTTCGGTCACACCCATGTGAAGCTGGACGAAGAGGTGGCGGGGATCCGTTGCCTGAACCCGGGCAGTGTATCCATCCCCAAGGATGGGAGCCACAGCTATCTTATTTATGAAGACGGAAACTTTTCTTTCCGGATCATGGAGGAAGCGTAATGGATTCGACCCAATGCGACAGCTGCTGGTATTATGATTATGATGAAGAGTTCGATGAATACTACTGCATGATGGACCTGGATGAGGACGAAGTATACCGCATTCTCTCTTCCCAGTCCCAGCAGTGCCCCTATTATCGCCAGGGGGACGACTACACCCTGGCCAGGAGACAGTGACTATGAAATTTCTTGCCCTGCTGCTCGCGCTGCTGCTTGCCGGATGCGCCGCACAGCCGACCCCAACTACGGAGACCACTGCGGCCGATGCGCTCTACACCCCGGGTCACCGCCTGGAGACCCAGACCAGCGGCATGATGCAGGTCTTTCCCACAGAGACCTCCGGCTTCTGCCGCATATGGGCCATGGGGGAGGACGTGCTCCTTTCCGGAGACGGGAAACTGACGTGCCTGTCCGGCGCAAGCCTGACCCCCAGCAGCACGCGGCAGGCTGACACGGTGCTGCAAACGGGAAGCGACGGCGTGTGGCTCTTTGACGGCAGCGCGGTGCAGATCTTGGACGGAAGCTTTGCTCTGCTGCAAACGGTCACTATTCCGGATGAGGTCCTGGGAGTACCCGGGCTGGAGGGCAGTCGGCTGTACTATCTCAGCGAAGGCTGCCTGAAGGTGCTGGACCTGTCTACGGGGTTGGCTTCCCTGCTGCGGGACAATATGGCCTTTACCGACGGCACCGTTCAGTGCCTGGGAGATTTGCTGCTGCTGCACTTGACGGATGAGGACGGCATCGGGAAAACGCTGCTGGTTTCCGCAGCCGACGGCAGCACCCAGTACCCGAGCCTTGCAGTCATGGATGCCTGCCGGTTTGAGACGGGGCTGGGCATTCTGCTGGAGGACGGTCAGGTCCTGCTCCTGCCGGACAGCGACGGCGCTCAGAAGCTGACGCTGGAAGAGGGAGAACAGATGGTGGGATTCCTGCCGGAAATCGGGGGCCTCATCACCTGCCGGAATGACACAGCAGGGCTGACGCTGCGGCTCTATACGCTTCTCCAGGGCATTCTGCGCAGCAGCGTACTGCTGCCGGAAGTGGACCTGGTGGGAACGGGCTGCGTCAGCGCGGACGGAACGCTCTATATTTCGGCTCACAGCACCCAGGAGACGGCCTGGTGGATTCTGCGCTGGAATTACGAGGCGTTTTCTCCGGTGTCCGAGGACAGCTGTCTGGAGCCCTATTATACCCGGGATTTCCCGGATGTGCAGGGACAGGCATCCTGTGAGACCCTGGCCCGGGAGCTGGGGGAGCGGTACGGCATTTCGGTGCTGCTTTTTGACGAGGCTGCTGCCTGCGCACCCTGGGACTATGCTTTCACGGCGGAATACCGGGTGGACAAGACAAACTGGGCCCTGGAAGACCTGAAGGCCACGCTGGAAGCCTTCCCGGAGGGGTTCCTGACAAAGCTCCGGCAGGACTGGGAGGATTTGACGGTCTGCATTGTGGACACCATCCAGGGCACGGCGGAATCCGGCAGCCTGGACTCTGCCGAGGGGCTGCAATTCCAGAACGGCAGCCATTTTTACATCGCTTTGGCACCAAAGGAAGAGGACAGCCTGAAGCACACCCTTTTTCATGAATTCAGCCACCTGATCGACAACCGGGTGCTGACCAAGACCGGAGCTTATGACAATTGGAATGATCTGAATCCCCAGGACTTTGCCTACAGTCTGGACCTGAACGCGGACATGACTCCCTATAAGGCGCTGCTGACCGGCCCGGACCGGGTGTTTATTGACAACTATGCCATGACGTTCCCGGCCGAGGATAGGGCCCGGATCTTTGAGTGCGCCTGCACCTCCGGCAATGAGGAGGACTTCGTGTCGCCCATCCTCCAGGCCAAGCTGCAGCGAATCTGCACCGGCATTCGGCAGGCCTTTGACCTGGAGGATGCCCCGGAGCGCTTCCTGTGGGAGCAGTACCTGACATCGGCACAATAGCTTTTGCGGCCCAAATCGCCAGACATGGGATTCGGGCCGCTTTTTGTGCTGCGCTTTGTAAAAAATGTGCTTGTATATGGGGAAAAACTGTGATAAAATAAGTTGATTTATTATGAGCAAACCTATGGAGGCCATTATGCATTTTCGGATTCCCCATTAGTCCTCTGCGGTTTTGAAGAATACGAAATTTTACGTGGAGGAAAAGCTATGTCAACTTTACAAGAAGAAATCAGCCGCCGCCGGACCTTTGCCATCATTTCCCATCCCGACGCCGGTAAAACCACTTTGACGGAAAAATTCCTGCTTTACGGCGGGGCCATTGCCCAGGCCGGCGTGGTCAAGGGAAAGAAGAACTCCCGTGCCGCCACTTCCGACTGGATGGAGATCGAGAAGCAGCGCGGTATTTCCGTTACGTCCTCTGTGATGCAGTTCCAGTATGAGGGCTTCTGCATCAATATCCTGGATACCCCGGGCCACCAGGACTTTTCTGAGGACACCTACCGTACCCTGATGGCGGCAGACTCTGCCGTCATGGTCATCGACGGCGCTAAGGGTGTAGAGCCCCAGACCCGGAAGCTTTTCAAGGTCTGCGCCATGCGGCACATTCCTATTTTCACCTTCATCAACAAAATGGACCGGGAGGCCCGGGATCCCTTCGACCTGCTGGACGAGCTGGAGCGGGAGCTGGGCATTGAGACCTATGCCATGAACTGGCCCATCGGCTCCGGAAAGGACTTTCAGGGCGTTTACGACCGGGAGAAGAGTGAGCTTTTGTTCTTTTCCGGCGTTTCCGGCAAGAACAAGGCGGGCAAGCACGCCGTAGACCTGTACGATCCCCAGGTTGCCCAGCTTCTGGATTCCGAAGAGAAGCACCGCCAGCTCATTGACGATGTGGAGCTGCTGTCCGCCGGACGGGAAATGGATATGGAAGAGGTCCGCCGGGGCCAGCTGAGTCCGGTGTTTTTCGGCTCTGCGCTGACCAACTTCGGCATTGAGCCCTTCCTGGAATCCTTCCTGAAGCTGACTCCGCCCCCTCTGGCACGGGTGGCGGACTGCGGCACCATTGATCCCTTCAGCCCGGATTTCTCCGCCTTTGTCTTTAAGATCCAGGCCAACATGAACAAGGCCCACCGGGATCGGCTGGCCTTTATGCGCATCTGCTCCGGAAAATTCCAGCGGGACGCGGAGTATTTCCATGTCCAGGGCAACCGGAAAATGCGCCTGAGCCAGCCCCAGCAGATGATGGCTGCCGAGCGGGAAATTGTGGACGAGGCTTACGCCGGGGACGTCATCGGCGTCTTCGACCCGGGCATCTTCTCCATTGGCGATACCATTACCATTCCGGGCAAGAAGTTCTCCTATTCCGGAATTCCTACCTTCGCTCCGGAGCATTTTGCCAGAGTTTCCGCCAAGGACTCCATGAAGCGCAAGCAGTTTGTCAAGGGTACGGAGCAGATTGCTCAGGAAGGCGCCATCCAGATTTTCAAGGTGCCCAATTCCGGTATGGAAGAGGTCATTGTGGGTGTTGTTGGTACGCTGCAATTTGACGTGTTCCAGTACCGCATGAAAAACGAGTACGGTGTGGAGCTGCGCATGGAGGGTCTGCCCTATGAGGAAATCCGCCTGATCGACAGCTATCCCGGAGACCTGACGGATATGAACCTGGGCAGCGACGCCGAGCTGTTGGAGGACTACAAGGGTAGAAACCTGCTGGTATTTACAAGCTACTGGGCCATCGATTTCACCTGCCGGAGAAATCCGGGCCTGCAGGTGTCTGAGATCGTGGTATCGGAAGGATAAGGGCATGAACTTCTGGGGGCATTTGAAAACCGTATCCCATCATCGCTGGCTGGTCTGCAAAGGCTGCTTTCGGGTGGGACTATACCGCCAGGGACTGACCCATGATCTGAGTAAGTTTTCCCCAACGGAATTCCGGCAGGGCATCAAATACTACCAGGGCTACCGCAGTCCCAATGCCGCCGAACGGGAGCAAAAGGGCTACAGCGAGGCATGGATGCACCACAAGGGCCGCAACCGGCACCACTATGAATACTGGACGGACCTGAGCCCTACAACCAAGCGCTATGAGCCGGTGCCCATGCCCAGAAAATACCTGGTGGAGATGGTCATGGACCGCCGGGCCGCCTGCATGACCTACGAGGGGAAGAACTACACGTCGGCTTCCCCTTACAATTACTTTGTCAAAAGCCGGGAACGGATGCTGATGCATCCGGATACGGAGCGGGCGCTTGCGTTTCTGCTGGAAATGCTCCGGGACCGGGGAGAGGCGGAGACCTTCCGCTACATACGTTCCTCTGTGCTGAAAGGAAAGCCCTTCCCCTGGGAGTGCGAGAAAAAAGGAGCGACAAAATGAAAAAATCCAACCGTATTCCCTGGAAAACAGTCTTGGTTGTCTGCCTTTGGGCCTGCGTGATGTTTGCCGAAGAGCTGGTGCGGCTGGCGCTTTCCCGCGGCGCGGCACCGGAGGACGGCATTTTTCGACATATCGTTTATACGCTGCTCTATGGTGGCAAACAGGCAAAACTCCCGCTTTTTGTACACTTCCTGGCAATGCTTGCCCTTGCGGCGGTGCAGCTGCGGGGCCTCCGGGGGGAAAAGAAGAAATTCTGGGCTCCGGCGCTGATACTTGCCCTGTTTTTCACGCAGAATACGCTCATTTACCTGTCACCGACCCAAAAGCTGGTAAACCTTGTGGCGGTGCCCCAGATTGGGCTCCTGGAAAATCTGCTGTTCTGGATATCCATGACTGCCAGCTTTTACAGCCTGATTCTGCTGTTTTGCAGCTGGATGTCCGTACCCATGGGGGAGCGGACGTCCTTCCGGCCTAAGTGGCAGCTGCTGTGGGCAGGAATCATCCTGCTGTGCTGGCTGCCGCTGCTGATTCTGCGGTCTCCCGGGTCTATTTATTTGGATACCACGGTGCAGATTTTGCAGTACCAGGGTTATCAGCCGATCCAGGCCTCCTCGCCCGTGCTGTTGACCTTTGTCTATGGGTTCCTCATGACCCTGGGACAGCGTCTGGGCGGAAACAATCTGGGGCTGTTTTTCTGCGTCCTGTTCCAGGTTATCCTGGGGCTATACGCGCTGAGCTTTGGCTGTGAAGAGGCTGCGTCCCGTTCCGGCAAGAAGTACATTGGCTTTTTGCTCAGCCTGTTTTTTGGCCTCGCCATGATGTATGTCTCCATGGCCCAGGGGGCTTTGAAGGATTCTGTTTACAGTCCGCTGTTTTTGCTGCTGATTATCTTTTACTGCCGGACTTTGGAGGATGGCTCTAAAAGAAACACGGTCCCGCTGCTTATTCTGGCGCTTCTGTGCGGGGCTGCCAGAAAGGGCGGAATGTACCTTTCCGCCCTGATTTTGCTGTGCCTGGTGGGGAAAAAAGAGCTGCGCCGGTTTGCGGTGGCTGCCTGCCTGGCATTGGTGGCGCTGCACTGTCTGGTGAACTGGGCGCTTTATCCGGCAGTCGGCATCGAAAGCCCGGAGGAAAAGGAAAACTACAGCTTTTTCTATCAATTAACGGGCTATTATTGCAGCAACCACCCCGATTGGGTCACGGAAGAGGAAAAGGAAATCATCTCCCAGGTTCTGGACTATGATACGGTGGTGACGCAGTACGACCCCAAAATTGTGGATGCGATCAAGGCTACCTATCATGCGGATACTCCAATGCAGGTGCAGCGCTATTTGCTGCTGCATGGCAAGCTGGCGCTGAAGCACCCGCTGACCATGCTGGAAGCGGTGGTATATTCGAGAAACTGGTATTTCTGTCCCTTTACATGGGATGTGGAGAAGACCATCGTCGAGGTGCTGATTGGCTTTGATTATGTAGAACCGCAGCTGAGCGGCTTCTCCAGATGGCTGGAAAGCGACGCCAGGCGTGCTGCGGAGGCAAAGCTTTGGGAGTTTGAGCATAGTTATCCTGTGCGGATTTTTGTGGTTTCCGGCATTTACAATTGGCTGGGGCTGCTGCTTGGACTTGCCGCCTGGTATGCGGGCAGCAGAGAAAAAAAGCAAATGGTCTTGCCGGTACTGCTGGCCATCGCTGGGCTGCTGCTGACCCATGTCAACGGCTCCGTCCGGTATGCGGGCCCTGTGATCTATACAGTGCCGGTGCTGCTGGTGCTGATGAAGGCGAAGAAGACCAAGCCTGCTCAGATATCCTGAAAATAGCTGCTTTTGGGATTTTCCATGACATATTGGAGGAATTTGCGTGAATTACCAGACGATTGAGCAGGAGCTTGCCGAGCTGCCCCTGTACATCTATGCCTGGGTGGACCCGCAGAGCCTGGAATTTTCAGACCGGGTGCGCCATATCTGCCAGACGGAGTGTGTCATGTACGGCAAAAGCTGGGCCTGCCCGCCTGGGGTGGGGACGGTGGCGGAATGCAGAGCCAAGTGCCTGAGCTACAATAAGGCCCTGCTGATTTCCAGCCTGACGGAGGTGGCGGACATTGCGGATCTGGAGGCAACCCTTGCCACCCGCCGGGACCATGAGCGCCTGACGGATCAGGTGGGGGATATTCTCCGGGCCCATGGACTGGATCCCTATATTCTCTCTACCGAGGCCTGTGCCATCTGCGGCCGCTGCGCCATCCTGGATGGCAAGCCCTGCCGCCATCCGGAAAAAATGCATCCCTGTGTGGAAAGCCAGGGCATCAACATCATTCCTACGCTGGAGGAGAACGGACTGGAGTTCCAGTACGGGCAGAATGTGGTCACCTGGGTGTCGCTGCTGCTGTTTGAAACGAAAACGGCGGAATGAGTGTAAAACAAAGAATATTCCTGCCGAATTTTGTGGGGAATCAAGTGGGGAGGGAAAATACGGGTGAAACGTCCGGGTGACTTTTTCCAAAAAGGAATTGATTATTTGTCAGCGGCTCTGCTGGGGACGGTCATTATTTTGGTCGTTTTTTTCTCAAATGTGCCGCGTTACATTTCGAAAAGCTTTCTTCTGCCAAACGGCACTCTGGTGCTCATTGCGGTTGGCGGATGGCTGCTTTTTGTGGGAGCTTGCCGGTTTATTTCTGAAAAAAGGCACTTGCGCCTGCCTTCCGACGAAGAGGGCGGGGAAAAACAACACATGGTGGACCGGGCAGTAGTGGGGCTCTGTGTCTGCCTTTTTTTCGTGCAGCTCTATATCTGCTACAACATCTTCTTTGTCACCGGCTGGGATCCGGGAACGATCTGGGCGACTGCTCTGGCCCGTGTGGAGGGGGAAGTCTGGAATGAAATGTATTTTTCCAGATATCCCAACAATCTGCTTCTGCTGCTTCTGGAGACGGCTCTGATCAAGATACACAACATGGTGGGGATCCTGCCGAAGGAATATGCACCTATGGCCTGCATTGCCTTGGACTGTGCGGCAATCACATTGGCCTGCTATTTCACCTACCGGGAGCTGTGTCTGGTGACGAAGAAACGCTATGCCGTTGTTGGGTTCCTGCTTTGCACGGTTCTGGCGGGATTGTCTCCCTGGATGTGCGTTCCCTATTCGGATTCCTTCGGGATCTTGTTCCCCATTTTGTCACTGTACCTTTATTCCATGCCCCGTAAAACAAAATGGGGGGCTTACTGGGGGAAATCGGCGGCGGTTTGCGTCGGGTGTATCGGCTATTATATGAAGCCGCAATGCGTGATCCCCGTCATCGCTATTTTCTGTGTAGAGCTTGTTCGAGCGCTTCAGCAGAAGAGCCTCCGAATGGGCGGAAATTTGCTGCCTCTGCTGGCTGTGGCCTTACTGACTATGAACCTTACGGGGAGCCTGCTTACCTGGAAATACGAGTCAAACGGAGCGGTGCTGGATCCGGAAAAAAAGTTCGGCGCCGCGCATTTCCTGATGATGGGGCTTGACGAGAAGACAAACGGTGTCTTTGACGCAAAGGATGTGGGTTTCTCGGAAAGCTTTGTGCTGGCAAATGAGCGAAACCGCGCGGACCTGACCGCAGCGCTGGACAGGATCCGGCAAATGGGGCCCGGCAGATATTGTATACAGCTTGTGAAAAAGCTGCTGATCGGCTATAGCGATGGGACCTTTAGCTGGGGGGTGGAAGGCACTTTTTACAAGGACATGCGGGAAGAAGTGAACGGCTGGATGAGCCTGCGTCTTCGCGCTCTGTTCTATTCCACCGGCTCCAAATATCCGCTCCTTGCCCTTGCGGAACAGGCGGCATGGATCTGTGTACTCCTGTTTGCAGGGATTTTTGAACTGATTTCTGCCGGGAAGAAGAATAACCCGGGAACAGATGTTATGAAGCTTACCGTTCTGGGAGCAGTTTTGTTCATGATGCTGTTTGAGACCCGTGCCAGGTATACATTCCTGAATGTACCTGTTTTTTGTGCATTGGCGGTCCAGGGAATGGCAGCGCTGGAGGATTTGTTCCTCAAAAGAAGAAAAAAACTTTGAAAACATAGCAATGTGCGTCTCAGCCCTTTTTACGGAAAGGGCTGAGATCTTTGCATAAAAACCGTCGGTTTTGACAAAATAATTTATCAAATTTGTACAAACCGTGAAATCTACCAGGAATTGGGAAATCCTATTGAAAAATGGATGCCATCGTGATATACTGTTTTGGCACTTAGAGAATTCAAATGTGTAAATATCGGGCAAAAAATATCGATTCGCGGTATTCGCCCGTGTATTTGAAAGGGGTATTGTATGTCTCACAAGTATGTTTATTTGTTCACCGAAGGTGACGGTTCCATGCGAGAGCTTCTGGGCGGCAAGGGCGCCAACCTGGCAGAGATGACCAGGATCGGCCTTCCGGTTCCCCAGGGCTTTACTATTTCTACCGAAGCCTGCACCAAGTACTACGAGGACGGCCAGAAGATCAATGACGAGATCATGGCCCAGATCATGGAGTACGTGGATAAGATGGAGCAGATCAACGGCAAGAAGTTCGGCGATCTGAATAACCCTCTGCTGGTCTCCGTCCGCTCCGGCGCCCGGGCCTCCATGCCCGGTATGATGGACACCATCCTGAACCTGGGCCTGAACGACGATGTTGTGGATGCCATGATCAAGGGCAATCCCGATCCCGCCTTCGCCCGGTTTGTCTACGATTCCTACCGCCGGTTCATCCAGATGTTCTCCGACGTGGTTATGGAAGTGGGCAAGAAGTATTTTGAGCAGCTCATCGATGAGATGAAGCAGCGCAAGGGCGTCACCTATGACGTGGAGCTCACCGCAGAGGACCTGAAGGAGCTGGCTTCCCAGTTCAAGGCCGAGTACAAGGCCAAGCTGGGTGTGGACTTCCCCTCCGATCCCAAGGTGCAGCTGTACGAGGCCATCCGTGCCGTCTTCCGCTCCTGGGATAACCCCAGAGCCAACGTCTACCGCCGTGACAACGACATTCCCTATTCCTGGGGCACTGCCGTCAATGTCATGCCCATGGTATTTGGCAACCTGAACGACAATTCCGGCACCGGCGTGGCCTTTACCCGTGACCCCGCCACCGGCGAGAAGAAGCTCATGGGCGAATTCCTGACCAACGCCCAGGGCGAGGATGTGGTGGCCGGTGTCCGTACCCCCATGCCCATTGCCCAGATGGCCGACAAGTTCCCCGAAGCATATGAGCAGTTCGTCAAGGTCTGCGCCCTGCTCGAGGACCACTACCGGGATATGCAGGATATGGAGTTCACCGTGGAGAACGGCAAGCTCTATATGCTCCAGACCCGTAACGGCAAGCGTACCGCCAAGGCCGCTCTGAAGATCGCCTGTGACCTCTTGGACGAGGGCATGATCGATGAGAAGAAGGCCGTTGCTATGATCGACCCCCGGAATCTGGATACCCTGCTGCACCCCCAGTTCGATGCCAAGGCTCTGAAGGAGGCTACCCCCATCGGCCGTGGTCTGGGCGCTTCTCCCGGAGCTGCCTGCGGCAAGGTCGTGTTCTCTGCTGAGGATGCGGAAAAGTGGGCCGCCAGAGGCGAGAAGGTTGTTCTGGTTCGTCTGGAGACTTCTCCTGAGGATATCACCGGCATGAAGGTTGCCCAGGGCATCCTGACTGTTCGCGGCGGCATGACCTCTCACGCTGCCGTTGTGGCCCGGGGCATGGGTTCCTGCTGCGTCTCCGGCTGCGGCGAGATCAATATGGATGAAGAGCACAAGCAGTTTACGCTGGGCGGCAAGACCTACCACGAGGGCGACTTCATTTCCATCGATGGTTCAACCGGCAATATTTATGAAGGCGTTATCCCCACTGTGGATGCCGAAATCGCCGGTGAGTTCGGCCGCATTATGGCTCTGGCCGACAAGTACCGCACCATGAAGGTCCGCACCAATGCCGATACCCCCACCGATGCCAAGAAGGCAAAGGAGCTGGGCGCAGAGGGCATTGGCCTGTGCCGTACCGAGCATATGTTCTTTGACCCCGAGCGGATTGCCGCTTTCCGGGAGATGATCTGTTCCGATACCGTTGCAGAGCGGGAGACCGCTCTGGACAAGATCCTGCCCTATCAGCAGGGTGACTTTGAGAAGCTCTATGAGGCCCTGGAGGGAAGCCCTGTGTGCATCCGCTTCCTGGACCCCCCTCTGCATGAGTTCGTTCCCACCACCCAGGCTGAGATCGAGCAGCTGGCTGCGGCCCAGGGCAAGAGCGTAGAGGCCATCAAGGCCATCATCGCCTCCCTGCATGAGTTCAACCCCATGATGGGTCACCGCGGCTGCCGTCTGACCGTCACCTATCCGGAGATTGCCAAAATGCAGACCAAGGCCATCATCCGGGCCGCCATCAATGTCAAAAAGGCCCATCCCGATTGGGAAATCAAGCCCGAGATCATGATCCCCCTGGTTGGCGAGACCAAGGAGCTGGCCTTTGTGAAGAAGGTAGTCGTGGAGACGGCCGATGCGGAAATTGCCGCTGCCGGTGTGGAGCTGACCTACGAGGTTGGTACCATGATCGAGATTCCTCGCGCAGCTCTGACTGCTGACGAGATCGCCAAGGAAGCCGAGTTCTTCTGCTTCGGCACCAACGATCTGACCCAGATGACCTTCGGCTTCTCCCGCGACGATGCAGGCAAGTTCCTGAACGCCTACTATGAGGCCAAGATCTACGAGAACGATCCCTTCGCCAAGCTGGACCAGAACGGCGTTGGCAAGCTGATGAAGGTTGCCATGGAGCTGGGCAAGAAGACCCGGCCCAACCTGCACTGCGGCATCTGCGGCGAGCATGGCGGCGACCCCGCTTCCGTGGAGTTCTGCAATGCTCTGGGCCTGGACTATGTGTCCTGCAGCCCCTTCCGCGTGCCCATCGCCCGTCTGGCCGCTGCCCAGGCTGCCATTAAGCAGGAGGCTGAAAAGGCCAATGCGGAAAAGGCTGCCGAGGAAGCCAAGGCTGCCGACCGCGAGAAGGCCAAGGAAGCTGCTAAGGAGGCTGCCAAGGAGTTCGCCGAGAACGCCAGGGAGGCTGCCGCAGTTGTGGCCGCTGACGTAGCCGATGCCGCCAAGGCAGGCTTCGCCGGAGCCAAGGCCGGTTTGGCTGCCGCTAAGAAGGCCTACCTGGAGAACAGAAACAAGTAAAAACCGATCCCTTTTCAGGCAGCTCCTTCCGGGGCTGCCTGATTTGTCCCTGTATGGCGGACGTTCTTCCACCAAGGAAAAATTCTTGACAAAGTGCTGTTTTGTCTGTACAATGAGGACAAGTGAATAGAAAAAGCTATGACGAAGACGGATTTGGTTGCGCACCATATAGAGAGCCGGGGACGGTGGAAGCCTGGCAGGCAGCAGTCATAATATCCCATCCCTTCCGAGCTGAGGTTCCCCAAAGCGCTGCAAGTAGGGGCTTCCGCGCAGGCTGCGTAAGTGCCTAGGGCTTGTTGGAGCCTGAAAGCGGCGTGCGTTGCTGCACGCAATTTGAGTGGTACCGCGGGTAATTTAGACTCGTCTCAAAGAAATTTGAGACGGGTCTTTTTTATTTTGGGAAACTGTGAATGGACTGGCATTTTGACTCCGGACTGCGTGCCGATCTGTTTGGAGTTTTCCGGGAAAGAGAGGAAAATGTTATGAAACTGGGAAAAAAGAATCTTTTGGTGGTAAGCGTCATGCTTTTTGCGCTGTTCTTTGGGGCGGGGAATCTGATTTTTCCGCCCTTTTTGGGGCAGAATGCGGGAGCCAATACCCTCCCGGCCATGGTTGGCTTTCTGGTGACGGCGGTGATATTGCCGGTGCTGGGCGTGGTGGTCGTGGCCCGATTCGATGGGCTGGAAAAGCTGGGCCGTCAGGTGGGCAAGCGGTTTGCACTGGTGTTTGCAGTGCTGATCTATCTGTCCATCGGTCCGGGACTGGGCATTCCCAGAGCGGCCTCCGTGCCCTTTGAGATGGCTGTGGCCCCCTATCTGCCGGAGAACAGCAATGCGGCGCTGTGGATGGCGGCGTATTCCCTGGTGTTTTTCCTGGTGGCGCTCTGGCTGTGCCTGAACCCCGGCAAGCTGGTAGACCGCATCGGTCGGGGCCTTACGCCTGTGCTGCTGGTGCTGCTGACGCTGCTGTTTGTCTGCTTCCTGTTCCGGGGGGAAAAGCAGGTTGCGCCGCCTCAGGAGAGCTACGCCCACGCGCCGCTGCTCAAGGGCTTTACCGAGGGCTATAACACCATGGATACCATCGCCGCGCTGAATTTTGGCCTGGTGATCTCCACGACCCTGGGGACCTTTGGCCTGGAGCAAAAGCGGGACAAAATGCGCTATACGGTTCTGGCAGGCCTGCTGGCCGGTACCATCCTGGCCCTGGTGTATGCCATGCTGTCCTATATGGGAATGTGCAGCTCCGGGGTCTATGAAATTCAAGAAAACGGTGCCTGGACGCTGCGCTGCATCGTCTACCAGGTGTTCGGCAGCGTCGGTGCCGTGCTGCTGGCTGCCATCTTCACCCTGGCCTGTCTGACCACCTGTGTGGGCCTGATCAACTCCATTTCTCAGTATTTTTCCATGCTTTTCCAGAAGGTTTCCTACCGCGCCTGGGCCTATATCATTACATTTTTCTCCTTCCTGGTGTGCAATCTGGGCCTGAGCATGATCCTCAGTATCTCCATCCCGGTGCTGAACGCAATTTACCCCGTGGCAATCGTTCTGATCCTGCTGGGGTTGAGCCACGACCTGTGGAAGAACAACCGCTTTGCCTATCCCATGACCGTAGCGGGCACAGCGGCGGTCAGCGTGCTGTTCGCCTTGGGCGAAGCGGGAGTGCCCCTTGGCGGTGTGAATACGCTGCTGCATGGGCTGCCTATGTACAAGCTGGGCTTTGGCTGGGTCAGCGTGGCGGCGGCAATGCTGCTGCTCAGTCTGGCAGTCCATGCACTGTGCCGGGGCGGCAAAAGAAGCTGAGGGACGGAAGCAGGGGAAAAATAAAAAGATATACAAAAGAAAGCTTTGTGTCTTTCCTTTTTCGGAAGAATCATGTATAATGGTGGCAAGGGTTCATCCCGGCTTTGCCGGATATTTTGATTGGGAGGTTTTTCGTATGTCTTTACAGACGCTGCATCTTGCAAAGGCACAGCAGGAAATTCTGGACAGGGGGTTTGCTTCGGCTTTCGGCGGAAAGCCGGAACGCTATTTCTCCGCGCCCGGCCGCACGGAGATCGGCGGCAACCATACGGATCATCAGCGGGGCCGGGTCTTGGCGGCTGCCGTAAATCTGGATACCCAGGCTGCGGTCCGGGTCAATGGGACTCAGACCGTGCGCATTCTCTCCAAGGGCTATCCTCTGTGCACCGTGTCGCTGGACAGCCTGGTGCCCCAGAAGGAGGAAATCAATTCTACCCCCGCCTTGGTGCGGGGCGTCTGCGCCCGCTTTGCAGAGCTGGGCTGCCGGGTGGCGGGCTTTGATGCCTACTGCGAGAGCACGGTGCTGCCCGGGTCCGGCCTGAGCTCCTCCGCTGCCTTTGAGGTGCTCATCGGAACCATTGTCAACGGCCTGTTTTTTGAGGGGAAGGTCAGTCAGCCGGAAATTGCCCAAATTGGCCAGTATGCCGAGAATGTCTTCTTTGGCAAGCCCTGCGGCCTGATGGACCAGACGGCCTCTGCCGTGGGCAATCTGGTGACCATTGATTTCTTCGACAAGGAGCATCCTGTCATCGAGCCGGTGGATTTTGATTTCTCTGCCTGCGGCCACGCCCTGTGCATCATCGACAGCCAGGCCAGCCACGCGGACCTGACGGATGAATACGCCGCCATTCCCGGGGAGCTGAAGCAGGTCTGCGCCTACTTTGGCAAGGAGGTCCTGACCCAGATCGACGAGCAGGAATTCTTTGCCGCCATCCCTGCACTGCGGAAGGTCTGCCCGGACCGGGCGGTCCTGCGGGCCATTCACTTCTATCAGGAGAATGCTCGGGTGCCCCAGCAGGTGGCAGCGCTGCGGGAGGGCAATTTCCGGCGCTTTCTGGAGCTGGTCAAGCAGAGCGGCTACTCCTCCTATATGTATTTGCAGAACGTCATCCCCGCCGGTTACACCGAGCATCAGGATGTTGCCCTGAGTCTTGCCCTGTGCGAGCACTATTTGCAGGGCAAGGGCGCTTACCGGGTCCATGGCGGCGGCTTTGCCGGAACCGTCCAGGCCTTTGTGCCCTTTGAGATCCTGGAAAGTTTCCGGGCCGGCATCGATGCCGTTCTGGGCCAGGGAGCCTGCCACGTGCTGTCCATCCGTCCCCAGGGCGGTGTGGAGATGGAAGTGGAGGCATAAGCCATGCAGATCGAAACCTACATTGATTCCCTGGTTTCCTATGCCATGAACCGGGGGCTTGCCGAGCCTGTGGACCATCAGGTGCTGGTAAACCGCATCCTGGACATCCTGCATAAGGAGGACTATGCGCCCTCCGACGAGCCCCAGAGCGAGGACCTGGAGGAAATCCTGAAAGGCATTCTGGACTATGCCTGTGAAAAGGGCCTGTGCGAGGACAATGTTACGGCTCGGGACATTTTCGATACCCGTATTATGGGGGCTGTGACCCCCATGCCGCGAGAGATCATCCGCACTTTTCGGGAGAAATATGCCGTGTCCCCCCAGGAGGCTACGGACTGGTATTACCGCCTGAGCTGCGATACGGATTACATTCGCCGTTACCGCATTGCCAAGGACATGCGCTGGAAATATGCCAGTGAATACGGTGAGATGGACATCACCATCAACCTGTCCAAGCCTGAAAAGGACCCCAAGGCCATTGCTGCCGCCAAGAATGCCCCCCAGTCCGGCTACCCCAAGTGCCAGCTGTGCCGGGAAAACGAGGGCTATGCCGGCCGAATGAACCATCCCGCCCGGGCAAATCACCGCATCATCCCCATTACCATCGCCGGGGCGGACTGGTACCTGCAATATTCTCCCTATGTCTATTACAATGAGCACTGCATCGTCTTCAACGGCCGGCACGTGCCTATGAAAATTGATCGGTCCGCCTTCGATAAGCTGCTGGATTTTGTAACGCTGTTCCCCCACTATTTTGTGGGCTCCAATGCGGACCTGCCCATTGTGGGCGGCTCCATCCTGAGCCATGAGCATTTCCAGGGCGGCCACTATACCTTCGCCATGGAGACGGCTCCTGTGGAGACTCCGGTTGCTTTCCGGGGCTTCGAGGACATTCAGGCAGGAATTGTGAAGTGGCCTATGAGCGTCATTCGCCTGGATGGCAGCGATCCCCGTCGCCTGTCTGAACTGGCCGAGAAGATCCTGAATGCCTGGCGGGGCTATTCCGATGAGGGGCGGGGGATTCTCGCCTTCTCCGATGGGGAGCCTCACAATACCATTACGCCCATTGCCCGCCGCAGAGGAGAGCTGTTTGAGCTGGACCTGGTGCTGCGCTGCAATGTCACCACGGAAGAGCACCCGCTGGGTGTGTTCCATCCCCATGCGGACAAGCACCATATCAAGAAGGAAAACATCGGCCTCATTGAGGTCATGGGTCTGGCCGTGCTGCCCAGCCGCCTGAAAGGGGAGCTCAGCGACTTGGCCGAGAAGGTCGTCGCCGGGGCGGATCTGCGGGCCGACCAGGTCCAGGCCAAGCACGCGGACTGGGTGGACGGGCTCAAAAAGCAGTACACCTTTACGGCGGACAATGCGCTGGACATTCTGCTCCAGGAGACCGGAAAGGTCTTTGCCCAGGTGCTGGAGGATGCAGGCGTGTACAAGCGGACGGAAGACGGAAGAGAAGGCTTCCTGAAATTCGTGGATACCGTCAATCAGTGAAAATAAGGCAGTGCCCGGGGACCGATGGATTTCCCGGGCCTGCATTTTTTAAGGAGTTACCCTATATGGATCGTCTGTGCCAACCTACAGCCTTTTTTCACCTTCCGGGGCTGTTCGAGTTTTATGAGCTGTACCGCCGTTTCCTGCCCCTGTTTCGGGAGCACAGGGAATATTTCTTTGACCGGTGTGAGATCGGCTCCATTTATGGTGCCCCGGCGGACTGCATCTGGGGTGGGGGAAGGGTCGGCTTCGGGGACAATGACCCCCGGGATGTGCTGGCGCTGGTGGAGGAATACGGGATTTCTGCCCGGCTGACCTTCAGCAATTCCCTGCTGCGGCAGGAGCACCTGTCGGACAGAAGGTGCAATTTCCTGTGCCGTCTGTTCAGCGCCAGACCCGGAAACGGGGTCATTGTCCATTCTGAGCTGCTGCTGGACTATTTGAAGCGGGAATATCCTGCGTTTTATTTTGTGTCCTCGACGACAAAGGTCCTGACAGACCGGCAGGCTCTTGCAGCAGAACCGGACCGGACGGATTTCCGCTTCGTTGTGCCGGATTTTCGACTGAATCGGGATTTTGATTTTTGGCGGACATTGAGCGCTGTACAGAAAAACAAAGTGGAATTCCTGTGCAATGAATGCTGCTGGTTTGGCTGCCGGGACCGGAAGCAATGCTATGAAAACGTCAGCCGCAAAAATCTTGGGGAGCCCTGCGCAGACCATATCTGCGCCGCGCCGGATGGCGGGGCAGGCTACCGGTTTTCCAAAGCTATGGAAAACCCGGGATTTCTTGGGCCGGAGGATATTCGGAACATTTATTTGCCCATGGGTTTTTCCAACTTCAAGCTGGAGGGCCGGGGACTGGGCAGCGCTATGGTGCTGGAAATTTTGCTGCACTATCTGGTGAAGCCGGAATATCAAATCCACGTCCGGGAGGCCGTCTATCTGGATAGTATGCTGGACTTGTTTTGAAAAAGGAGTATGTCATGAAAATTGTAATTCTGGACGGCTATGCCCTGAACCCGGGGGATCTGAGCTATGATGTTCTGAAGCAATTTGGCGATTTGGCTATTTACGACCGCACGGATTCCGAGGCGGAAGCCATTGCCAGGATCGGGGACGGCGAGATCGTTCTGACCAATAAGGTGCCCATTACCGAATCGCTTCTGACAGCCTGCCCGGGGATTCGGCTGGTCTGCGTCATGGCGACGGGCTACAATGTTGTGGACTGTGCTGCCTGTGCCCGCCGGAGGATCCCGGTGACCAATGTGCCCGGCTACGGCACGGCGGCGGTGGCACAGTTTACCATGGCCCTGCTGCTGGAGCTGTGCCACCGTGTGGGTCTTCATGACCGGGATGTGCACAGTGGCGGCTGGGCCAAGGCGGACTGCTTCACCTATTGGCGGACGCCCCAGACGGAGCTTGCGGGAAAGACCATGGGCATCATTGGCTTTGGGGCCATTGGCAAGGCTGTGGGCAGACTGGCCCGGGCCTTCGGTATGCATGTTCTGGCCTACAATCGCAGCCAGAGCGAGGAGGGCCGCGGCATCGCAGCCTATGTGGACCTGGATACCCTGCTTGCACAGTCGGACGTGGTCTCGCTCCACTGCCCGCTGTTCCCGGAGACGGAGCACATCATTGATGCCGCAGCCATTTCCAAAATGAAGAACGGGGCGATTCTGCTCAATACAGCCCGGGGGCCGCTGGTGGTGGAACAGGCCCTTGCCCAGGCACTGGGGGCCGGGAAACTCCGGGGCGCGGCGCTGGATGTGGTCAGTACGGAACCCATTGCAGAAGAGAATCCGCTGCTGCACTGCCCAAACTGCATCATCACGCCCCACATGGCCTGGGCCCCGGTGGAGAGCCGCCAGCGGCTGCTGAATACGGTAGTGGAGAATATCCGATCCTATCTGGAGGGAACTCCCCAGAACGCGGTCAATTTGTAGTCGAACCAATGCAAAAGGGCCGCCAAGTTAGACAGCCCCTTGTGCAAATCTTCGTAAGTGCTCAATACCCCCCTGGCATCTCCCCCCGCCCCTATGAGATAATATCTTAAATCTCAAATAGCTGAGGCTCAGCTATTTGAGGAACTGGAAAACGGGGTGAGCAAATGGGAGATATCCTTGCTGCTCGGGATGAATACCGGAAAATCCAATAGGCGGCGGTTTCAATCTGAACGGTAAAATCAAGGCTACTAATTTTGTTCAGAAAAAGGCGAAGGAACATACGACTCCAAACCTTGTCGCACAGCCTGTGGCAAAGCTGCCGACCGCCGAGAGCTTTGGTCTGACCGAGGCAAAAGAAGAACGGCTATCCCAGATCATTGCGGAAATCAACAGCCGCACCGGAAAAGCCTTTTATAACGATTTTGTGGTCAAGGCTATGCTGCAGATTCGGGACATTCTGCTGAAATCCGACAAGCTAAAAACCAGTGCCAGGAACAATACTGTCAAGGGTTTTGAGTTTTCGTATTTTGATGACATTGATGATGCACTGATTGAGGGGTTAGAACAGAACCAAGATTTCTTTTCGCGCCTTCTGGGAAACGACGAAATAAAAAAGCAGGTACTTGGCAGCTTCACAGAAGAAATCTATGACGAGTTTGAGAGAAGCATAAGACCGTGACCAATTGTGCCCTGAACAGATGAATGGCAGCATTGAGGTATGATGCATGATTTATGAAAGCTATCCGTGGAAACAAGACATACAGCGCAGGAAAAATCTGCTCTTAAGGTACAATCGACCAGAGCAATTCGCCCAAAACTACGATAGGGCGTGTACTGTGATTGAAAAAACAATCCTGTACTCTGCGTTTATCATTCGCAAGTTGATTAACTGTGATCGTCTGAGTACTGAAGCCGATGAGTGGACAATGCAGGTCAAGAAATATGCCGCAGTCAGAGAGTTTAATCGGATACATCATTCTATTAACGAAGGCAGCCATGACTGGGAGAATGCACAGAATGAAACGATCAAAGCGCATAAGATCTGTAACTGGCTGATTCATTCCTACATTTTTGATTTTATATTTGATGCAGAAAATCAGAGAATAGAATCTTTTGCTGTTGCTTCGGATTTTGATAGAAATGAGGTACTATACGTTATCAACGTCTCAGATTGGGTCAGGTACATGAATTTTGTTGCAACGGACTATGTTACTTCTAGGAGGTGCATTCTGGAAACAGTGCCAATGGCAAAAGGTAAAAAGGCCGTAGATTATGTTTCTAAGATTAAAGAACGTGGGCAGTGAACGAATTGTCATAAACTGAGGTGAAAGGAGTGCTATATGAGAACACAAATTAAGGTTATCCGCTTTGCAGCAATCAACAGTGCGATATTTGCGGTGTTTACCTACCTCATTACACTCAATATGGAAATAGGATTTCTGAACTTGGACACTTCCTGGCTTTCAAATAATTTTGCACTTACAATATGTGGTGGTGTGTTTGTTAGTCTGTTGGTTATGCTGATTTGCGAAGTTCAAAAATAGATAAAGAAGAATATGGCGAAACCACCAAAAAGAGGGAGAATCTTTTGGAAAAGCTGTCAATTGAAATAACCAGTATTTGTGAGTATTATTGTTATAACATCATAACGACGTAACATTATGATGATTAAATTAATGAAAGAGGATGACTGTAATGAAAAAGATTCTGTGTGTTGCCATGGTGCTTTTGATGCTGGGATCTCTTGCTGCATGCGGTGCGAAAAAGCCTGATACTGATGCAGAGAGCCCCCAAAAACAGAATAGCCAGACAGATGCCAGTGAAAAAGTCACGCTTGAGCTTTGGTGGTGGGGAGAAGAGGATGTGCCCGGTTCCAGAGCGTGGTTGGAGGAAACAGCGGCCAAATATGAAGAGGAAACGGGAATCCACATTAATCTGACACAGCAGACCTCTGATAATTTAATGACTGCCTGGGAGGCCTCTGTACAGGCAGGGGAGGGGGCGGACATTCAGTTTTTCTGGACCGGAATTTACACACTTATGTACGTTTGGGGAGAAAAAAGCTCTTTGACAGATCTTTCTGAGTATATTTCCGAAGAGGAAATGTCTCATTGGATGGGAACGGATGGTGTGTCTATGGGCGGCACCACCTGGGCACAGCCGTGGTATTTACAATCCATCGTTCTGCTTTATAACAAGGAATTGTTCCGAAGCGCAGGCCTTGATCCGGAGAAAACTCCTGAGAATTACGAAGAATTCCTTACAACTTGCGAAAAACTGAAGCAAAGCAATGTAGTCCCGTTTGAAATTGGCGGCATGAAGGATGGCTTTGGAACTCCTTGGATCTATTCTACGATAGGCGTTGCGGGACATGATGATGTGTCGGAATACGTTGAAGCCGCTCTGGAGCCTGGAGCCTACGAGACAGAGGCGCACGTACTCTGGCTTGAGGTTTTGGCCAATCTGTACGAGAAGGGATATATTAACCCATTGACTATGTCCAATGAGTTCCAGTCTGGACGTGAAAGCTTCCTGCGTGGTGAATCTGCCATGGGCTTTGCTACGTATGGTCAGGCCATTCAGTGGATTGAAGAAATGGGTGGAGATGATGTGGCCGCTATTATGAAAGTTCCTGCTTTTGGAGATGGAAAGATGGCCGGTGGACAAAATGTTCAGAGCCAGGCATTTGGGATCCCCGCATTCTCCAAGCATAAACAAGAGGCTGCTGACTTTATGGTATATATGCACCAGCCGGAGCAGCTCAATAGATTCTATGAACTTACAAAGAATTTCCCTGCGGATGATCGTTTCAATGCGGATGTGTTGAGCACACCCAGTGAGAAGTTTGAGTGGAACTATTTGTTGGAAGACCCGTGCATCTACCCTTCGCTGTATATGCCTTCCTCTATTCACAGCCTTGGCAATTACGCAGCCTGTCAAATGGTGCTTTCTGGAGAAGATGCCGCTGATGCTGCCGCATATGTAGAGAGCATGGCGGAGCAATGGAGAAGCATGAATCCGGAAGAGGTGAAGAATTTCACTGCATGGGCCGAAACATTTCAGTAACGGAACCGACAAGGCGGGGCATAACAATATGCCCCGCACACACGAAGGGAGGTAAATATGCTTCGATTGTCTCGTTCGCAGAGGGAGGTACCATACCTGTTTCTGCTGCCCGCATTTATTATGATTGGACTGGTATTCTTGTTCCCAATCATCAGTGTGATTGCGGATAGCATGTATTCTATTAACGGAAACACCAGAACTTTCGTTGGCTTTCAGAATTACGCAACGCTTACGAAAAATCCCATATTCTGGACAGCGCTGACGAACAACTTTAAATTCCTTTTGTGTGTACCGTTGTTGGTTGCCGGCGGAGTGATCATGGCGCTGATACTCTATACGCAGTTTCCCGGATGGAAAATTTACCGCACCATCATGCTATTTCCCTATATTTTTTCAATTGCGGTCACAGGCATTATTTTTGACGTTATTTTACGGGAAAACGGGTTGCTGAATTCTATGCTGAGCAGCATAGGACTAGGAAACCTTGCACATAATTGGCTCGGCGAACGACAGACAGCCCTATATGCAATCATGTTTGTGATCATATGGAAAGAGTTTGGATATGGTGTCATGCTGATTCTGGCAAGACTCCTTTCGGTGGATGAATCTCTCATTGAAGCGGCAAGACTGGATGGTGCAAGCTATTTTACAATAGCAAGGAAGATATTGATTCCGGACGCAAGAGCTGTTATTTCTTTTTTCTTTGTACTGTCAATGATCAATATGCTTTCTTGGCTGTTTAACTATGTGTATGTCCTTACAAAGGGCGGTCCTATCAATAGTACATACGTTTTGGATTTCTACATCTATCAGCTAGGCGCAAAATTCATGAACTACGGAGCGGCATCTGCTTTGGCTGTTATGCTGCTGGTGATCACAATGCTGTTTGTGTCCATTCAGGCTGTTGGGCGCAGAATGCTTTCCAGCGAAGATGCGTAGGGAGGGTTCGATATGCGGGTCAATTCAAAAAGAAAGAAGTTCAAAAAACTACCTCAATACATACTGTCTGCGGCTGTGGGTTTATTTGTCTTTGTAGATATAATTCCTATCATTTTCACGGTGATCACGTCCTTCAAAACAAAGAGTGAGTATGTTTACAATGCCATGCGTCTTCCTGATGTGTGGACGTTTCAAAACTATTTAAAACTCTTTGAGAATTACGATGTAGGAAGACTATTCCTTAACAGTCTGTTGGTTACGGCAATACCCTTGTTTTGCTGCATTCTGTTTGGTGCTATGGCGGCTTTTTCCATTGGAAAATTTCAATTTAAAGGACGCACATTGGCAAAAAATGCGATTTTTCCATTGATGTCTATTCCGGCGGTCGTGTTGCTGTTTCCGCTGTACCGTCTCTTTGCGAAAATCGGTCTGACCAACCATCACGCATCGCTGATGATCATTTATATCGGATATATCCTGCCGTTTATTCTGAATATGCTCAGCAGTTTTATGGACTCTGTGCATAACAGTTTTATTGAAGCAGCAATGATCGATGGGTGCGGCTATTTCCAGGCGTTTACACGGGTGGTATTACCATTGCTGGCTCCGGCGCTGTCTGCGACGACAATTGTCGGCGCAATGTGGCTTTGGAATGAAATGCTCCTGGCAACCGTTTTTGTGCAGAAGGAAAGTCTGCGTACTTTGACTGTTGGCCTGACGAATATGCAGGGCTTGTTTACTTTGGACGTTCCGCTTCTGATGGCTGGAGCAACGATCACGACTGCGCCTGTTATCCTTATTTTCGTTATTGGACAGAAGTGGCTCATTAAGGGACTCACTGCGGGAGGGGTAAAGTAAATGTACGGATATCTTCAAAATGTTCTGGAAGAACCTATGGAGTTGAATCGAACGCTGGAGGATCTTCTTACTCAAAAAAAAGAGGTGTTGGAGAGAATCGGAAATGCGCTTAGAGGGGCAAAACATATTGTTTTGACATCCATGGGCAGCGCACAAAACTCTCTGATGCCAATGTATTATTCGCTGCTTCGCGGTGGTGCATATGTTTCTTTGGTTGAAGCGTCGGATGTGATTCGAGATCAACTTTTTTTTGACGATGCGGACACTGTGTTTTTGATCATGTCCCGCTCCGGAGAAAGCCATGAAATAAAGGAACTGGTGGGCGAACTGCGGGAGCATGGCAGAGTCTGTATTGGAATAACGATGACAGAAGGTAGCGCACTTGACAGAGGCTGTTCTTTGGGCTTGATGGATGTATGTTCTTTTGATGAGAAAATCTGCCTGAAGGCTTATTCCTCCATGGCCCTATGCGGACTGATTTGCGTTTCCTTTATGCGCAATGAAAGCATCGATCAGGAGGCATACAGCCACATGTTTCGATGGATGGAGGAGAATAAGAATACCATACTGAAGGGAATGGAAGAAATATCTTTTTTTAAAAACGCGCACAGCTATGTATTTCTTTCAAGAGGATACGGGGTTGGATGCTGCAAGGCTGCAGGGCTCTGGATGGAAGAAATTGCTTTTGTTACCTGTGATGCATCTGGAATTGACGCTTTTTACCATGGACCTGTGCGGTCCGTGTTCAGCAGTGCGCTGGCGGATAATATGATTGTACCTGTATATCTGGATGTTCTTGGGGATGCCCGCTCGGATCGGATTTGGATGGAAACCGCCTCTGCTGCAAAGGCTTCCGTCTATATAGGTGAAAACTGTGATGCTCCGGGCGACTATCACTTCCTGTATCCGCACTTTGATGTACCGGAAGAGGCCATGTCGCTGCTGCTTTGCTTGTATACACAACTTTTTGCGTACCAATGCTGCATCGAAAAAGGCTATACACCGGGAATTTCGCTTGGAATTCCTGAAGATCGTTGGGTGGTGAGCTGAATGGCGAAATATGCGTATGGAATCGATATTGGAGGAACACGGGTAAAGGCCGGTCTGGTAGATATTCAGAGCGGAAAAATTCTTGCATCCAGGATTTTTAACTCAAAAAAGGAAGAACAGCCTTTTCTGGATAGCCTAAAGGATGCCCTGCAATCTATGCAAGCGGAGATAGAAATTAAGGAGGTCTGCGGAGCGGGTGTTTCCGTGACGGGGTTTGTACACAGAGCGGGAATTATGGGGAAATCAAAGGAGGCGTTTCTTCCGTTCTTGTCCGGTTATCCCATCGCGCAAAGACTTGAAACGACGCTTGGTATGCCGGTCAAGGTTGACAGCGATGGCAGAATCGTCTGCTATGGAGAATGCTTGTACGGTGCCGGGAAGGGCTATGGACGCGTTTTGCTGATTACTTTGGGAACGGGTATCGGATTCTCTATTTTGGAGAATGCTGTGATTCCTTCGGAACCTGCGGTGCTGCATATGGGAGGGCATGTCAAGGTCAAAAATAGTAATCGAAAATGTTATTGCGGGCTGACCGGCTGCTTTGAGCAGCAATGCTCTGGGCCTGCTCTGATGGCCGAATATCGCAGCGCATCCGGAAGTGACGCATCTGGAAAAGAGATTTTCTCCCGGGCTATTGCTGGGGAAAAAGCGGCAACAGATGTGGTGGAGTCGTATTTGGAATCTCTTTGCTGTGGCTTGAATCAGTTTATATTTGCCCATGCTCCCGATGTGATCGTCATTGGAGGCGGCGTTGCGAATGGACTGGAGAACTACATAGATCGTATTCGTGAGCAAGTCACAGCAAAATGCTACGATACTTATCATTGCGATATCAAGCTGGCTCAACTTGGGGATATGGCAGGCGTGATTGGTGCAGCAGCGCTTGTGCAGCAGCCTTGAGGGAACCGTTCGGAAGTTTAAGAGATGAAAAAGCCACAGAACAAGGACTTCCCTGATTAATCGAAATGAAGTGCGAAAAAGCGATTTGGCCCATTGAATAATCCATAATAAAATGTTAAAATCATTTTATTATGGATGGGGAGAATATTGATATGCTTGACTATAATAGCGGTATCCCTCTGTATAAGCAGCTAAGCAACGAACTGAATATGAAAATCACCAGTGGGGTATGGCCCTATAATACCAAGATTCCAACAGAAGCTGAATTGGGAAAAATGTATTCAGTAAGCCGTCAAACTGTTCGGCTTGCAATAGATGATTTAAAAAACCGCGGACTGATCATTAAAAGACAAGGAATCGGGACATTTGTTTCCAGACCAAAAATTGAATCGGAAATTGCCTCTTTCCGTTTTTATGATGTAGATGAAAACTCGACCAGACAGCACAAACAACTAATCGATTTTAGCGTTGTGAAGGCGGACTGTCACGTGGCAGAAAAACTGATGATCCAGTATTCTTCCGATGTGTTCCGTATTGAACGCCTCTTTTACAATGATGATATTCCAACAACTTTGGCTGTCTCTTATATTGACACTTCGAAATGTCCGACCCTGACAAGAGATATGGTCGAGGTAAATGGGTTATACAACAGCCTGGAAAAATATAATATGCGCCCTAATATAGCAAAACATTCTATCGTTGCTCAAATCGTTCCCAATCAACTGCGGAATTACTTGCAAGTGGAAAAGAATAGCCCTGTATTCTTTCGACGCCGTGTTTCATACAAGGGAGAACTCCCTGTAGAATATGTTGAGTCGTATACGCGCAGTGATATTATGCAGTTTGTCTTTACGACAGAGGCATGATAAAATTGAAGGGATTTATTGGTTTTTTGATTCTGTAAAAATGCTGCTTTTCGTGTAATAATTCCCCCAACATCGGGGCTGCCGACGTTGGGGGAATTCTTCTATTCCGTTCAAAAACGTGCCTTAAAATTTCTGACAGATTTTTCGTGGTGAACCCGTTTCCAAAATGTTGTACCTTATTTACCGCACCAATTCCGCACCAAACTGCAATGAAACTATATGAAAGCATATGGAAAAATAAGACGGAAAAGTTTCGGGAAATGAGTGATATAAATGTTTATTGAGAATTATGGAGATATGAAAATAGGTAATTTCCTACAATACCTAATTTCATATTGTCTCATTCTCCTTTATATTCCTTTGACTTCTCTAGACTGTTTCAAAATGGCCCAGCGGCTGCCGCACCAATTCCGCACCATTTGTCAGAGCAAAGGACACATCACTACATAATAATTATAACAGATATCTACCTTTTCCTCAAGGGCTATTTTTGATTTGCGAGAAATTAAGCAAAATTGGGCATGAGGACCGGCGGCCTTTGGCCAAAGACGGATATCCAAAAGACAAGCCCCCTGATCTGTCGGCTAGCCGATTCGAAGATCAGGGGGCTTGTCGCATGCTGCTTGGGGCACTGACATCAGATTTGCTTCAGGACACTTCCGATATCTCCATCGATGCAGATGGCTTTTGCTCCAATTTCTCTGGGTGCATAGGCTTCCCCCAGATTGATGCAGGCGTAGGAAGTGTTTTCCCAGGTGGCGGTCATACGCCAGAAGGGATATTTGATGATGCCGGGGTGCTTATACCGGTGCCCAGGTCCAGGAACAGTATTTTGGCGCCCTCGTGCCTGCGCAGGAAGTCCGCATAGCGCTCCGATGCGCGATACCAGCCCTCGTCCAGTACAAAGGTGTCGTCACAGCGCAGATTCATGGTCATGGGCCTTCCGCACACGGGGCAGCGGAGGACCAGCTCTCTGGAAAAGCGCCTGACCGGCATATAGCTGCCGAAAGGCTGCAAAGGGATACCGGATAAATGACTGGATGGAGCAGCTGCCAAGGGCCTGCTCTGCCCGGAACATCCGGATATTCCCATCTGCGAGGAGCACCCGGATATCTTCCCATGCAAAACCGGAAGCTGTACCCTCCGGCGGCGCTGCGGGGACCCGCCGCTTCAGCTCCAGGAAAAGACGGTATTCCTCTTCCGAGCCCAGCAGAAGCTCCGGGATGAATTCTGCGTTTTCCAGCAGAAACAGATTGGTGAAGGCCCGGACAAATCCGGCCTCCCGGGGACGGATGGGCGTGGGAAGGGGCAGCCATTGGCAAATCTGATAACGGTAATACGGCGCGTCCGGACTGCCGTGGGTTTGCGGAACCTCCAGAATGCTTCCACGCTGGACCAGGGCACTGCGCTGAACTGCACCGTACCAGAAAATTCCGGCATGACCTGGGAAAACGCGGGGCGTCTGGAATAGGGCCACATAGTGAATGGGCTTGTCTTCCTCGGTGACCAGGGCAGCAGGGATGTAATAGAACCGGCCATCCAGGCAGGCTTTGAGCTGCGCAGCGTTCCGCAGAGTCCCCACCAGAACATCCCGCCGGTCCCAGTTCACCGCTGCCAACTGCGCCTCCACGTCGGCAGGAAGCACGGCCTTCTCAAGGGGGATTGCGGGAAAACCCGGGGCCTCTGCTTCGCAGAGGGCCGGTGTGCGTTTGACGGAGCTGCTGATGGCCCGGGGCTGCTTTGGGGCAGAGGTACCGTGAAATCTGGTGAGGAGTGTGCCTGCTGCGGATAAAAGGTGCGTATAGATTTTTCGAATGACGGCGAAAAAACCCAACACAGCCGCCCCCTTTTTGCCTTTAAAATGGAAGAATACCGTTTTTATGATAAGCGAAAAGAGAATAGATGTCAAGCTGCAATGGCATCGAATGCCGGGAGCTGTCCTGCTCCCGGTGGGGCCTCAGTCCCGTTTGAAAATGTCCCGGGTGAAGACCTTGTCCTGAACATCGTCCAGGCAGGGATCATATCGGTTGGCGATGATGCAGTGGGAGAGAGCTTTGAATTGTGCCAGGTTATTGACGACTCTGCTGCCAAAGAAGGTTTGGCCATCGGCCAGTGTGGGCTCGTAGATGATAACGGTAGCGCCTTTGGCTTTGATGCGCTTCATGACACCTTGAATGGCGGACTGACGGAAGTTATCAGAGTTGGATTTCATTGTGAGACGGTAAATCCCGATGACGACCTCTTTTTCATGAGACGGATCATACTGCCCGTCTTCGTAGGAGTAGCCGCCTGCCATTTGCAGCACCTGGTCGGCAATGAAGTCCTTCCGGGTGCGGTTGGATTCCACAATGGCGGTCATCATATTTTGCGGCACATCCTCAAAGTTCGCAAGCAGCTGCTTGGTGTCCTTGGGCAGGCAGTAACCGCCGTAGCCGAAGGAGGGGTTATTGTAGTGGGTGCCGATCCGGGGATCCAGGCAGACACCGTTGATGATGTCGCGGGTAGACAGCCCCTTGGTTTCGGCGTAGGTGTCCAACTCATTGAAATAGCTGACCCGCAGGGCCAGATAGGTATTGGCGAAGAGTTTCACGGCCTCGGCCTCGGTGAAGCCCATGAATAGTGTGGGGATATCCTCTTTAATGGCCCCCTGCTGCAGAAGGGCGGCGAAGATCTCCGCCTTTTCCCGGGTCCCTTCGTCGCAGGAGACGATGATCCGGGAGGGATACAGATTGTCGTACAGCGCCTTGGATTCCCGCAGAAATTCCGGGCTGAAAAGAATGCTGTCCGTGCCGTATTTTTTTCGAACGGAAGCGGTATACCCCACGGGAATGGTGGATTTGATGACCATGGTAGCCTGTGGGTTTGCCTTCAGCACCAGCTCAATCACGGCTTCTACGGCGGAGGTATCGAAATAGTTTTTCTTGCTGTCATAATTGGTGGGGGCGGCGATGACGACAAAGTCCGCATTTCGGTAGGCATTTTCGCCGTCCAGCGTGGCAGTCAGGTCCAGCTCCTTTTCGGCCAGATACTTTTCAATATATTCGTCCTGAATGGGGGATTTGCGCTGGTTGATCAGCTCCACCTTTTCCGGGATAATATCCACGGCAGTCACGTGGTTGTGCTGGCTCAGCAGCGTGGCAATGGAGAGGCCCACATAGCCTGTACCGGCTACGGCGATATTGTATTGCTTTTTTGGAGCGTTTTTGGGTTCGGACTTTGCTTCGTCAACGAACAGCGCTGTGATGTCGAAGTCCAGCGCCTCTGCCAGGGCTTCCAGCTGCGCGATGGATGGTTTAAAGGTTCTGTTCTCCAGCTGACCGATCATGGAGCGGTTGATACCCGTCAGGTTTGCAAGCACGATCTGCGTCAGGCCCTTTTCCTTTCGACTGGATTTTACGGTTTCGGCCAAACGGTCGAAGGAAAGCTTCTTCATAGAAAATGTCCTCTCAAATGATAGAATCAATAGCATTTTGCGGCGCGCGGGAAATGCGATTGCATATCCTTTTCGAAAATCTTATCACAGAGATTGGATAAAATCAAGAGATATCCGGAAAAAAATAGAAAAAGAATGGGAAATACCTGCTGGAAAATGATAGTATTAATATCATTACAAAAGGAGATAGATAAGGAAACCATCGAAGCAGAGAAAAATTCATCGGTCTCTTTTCTTTATTTTAGGGGGCGACAAATGGAAAGGGATGTGTTATAATAAGAAAAAATGACCGAAAGAGGTTTTTTAGAATGAAAAAAGCATTGATCACCGGCATTACCGGCCAGGATGGCTCTTATCTTGCCGAATTCCTTTTGGAAAAGGGCTACGAGGTCCATGGCATTACCCGCCGGGCATCTATTTCCAATACGGCCCGCATCGATCACCTGATGGGAAAGCTTCGTCTCCATGATGGCGATCTTACCGATTCCACCAGCCTGATCCGTATCATCGGCCAGGTGCAGCCTGATGAAATCTACAATCTGGCCGCCCAGTCCCATGTGCAGGTCAGTTTTGATGTACCCGAGTATTCCGGCGATGTGGATGCTCTGGGTGTCCTGCGTATTCTGGAAGCGGTCCGCATCTGCGGCTTTGCAAAGACCTGCCGCATTTATCAGGCCTCTACCTCCGAGCTCTTCGGCAAGGTGGAGGAGGTCCCCCAGCGAGAGACCACGCCCTTCCACCCCTATTCGCCCTATGCCGTTGCCAAGCAGTACGGCTTCTGGATGATCAAGGAGTACCGGGAGGCCTATGGGATGTTTGCCGTCAACGGCATTCTGTTCAACCATGAATCCGAGCGCCGTGGGGAAAACTTCGTTACCAGAAAAATCACCCTGGCTGCCGGCCGCATTGCGGAGGGGCTGCAGGACCATCTGGAACTGGGCAATATGGATTCCCTCCGGGACTGGGGCTATGCCAAGGACTATGTGGAGTGCATGTGGCTGATCATGCAGCAGGAGACCCCCGAGGATTACGTCATCGCCACAGGCGAGCAGCACACGGTCCGGGACTTTACGGAAAAGGCCTTTGCCGCCAATGGCTACCGCATTCGCTGGGAGGGTACCGGCGTTGACGAGAAGGGCTATGATGCCGAGACCGGAAAGCTGCTGGTTTCCGTCAATCCCCAATGGTTCCGCCCCACCGATGTGGACAACCTGTGGGGGGACCCCACCAAGGCGAAGACCAAGCTGGGCTGGAATCCCCAGAAGACCAGCTATGCAGAGCTGGTAAGGATCATGGCCACCCATGACCGGGCACTGGCCAAACGGGAAAAGGCTATGCAGGAGGCAGCAAAATGATGGAGAAAAATGCGAAGATCTATGTGGCGGGCCACCGGGGCATGGTGGGCTCTGCCATTGTCCGGGAACTGCAGCGCCAGGGCTATACCAATATTATCACCCGTACCCACAAGGAGCTGGACCTGACAAGGCAGGATGCAGTCGAAGAATTCTTTGCAGCGGAGAAGCCGGAGTATGTATTCCTGGCTGCTGCGAAGGTGGGCGGCATTGTGGCAAACCAGAATGCACTGGCGGACTTTATGTACGATAACATGGTCCTGGAGATGAACGTCATCCATTCCGCGTGGAAGAACGGCTGCAAGAAGCTGGAGTTTCTCGGCTCCTCCTGCATCTACCCCCGCATGGCGCCACAGCCTATGAAGGAGAACTGCCTGCTGACCAGCGAACTGGAAAAGACCAACGAGGCCTATGCCTTGGCGAAAATTTCCGGCCTCAAATACTGCGAGTTTCTGAACCGTCAGTACGGCACGGATTACATCTCGGTCATGCCCACCAACCTGTATGGCCCCAATGATAACTATCACCCCACCCACAGCCATGTGCTGCCCGCTCTGATCCGCCGCTTCCATGAGGCCAAGGCCAGCGGGGCAGAAAGCGTCACCTGCTGGGGCGACGGAAGCCCCCTGCGGGAATTTCTGTACGTGGATGACCTTGCCAACCTGTGCGTGTTTCTGATGAACAACTACTCCGGCAACGAAACCGTCAACGCAGGCACCGGCAAGGAGCTGACCATCAAGGAGCTGACCGAGCTGGTTGCCAAGGTGGTTGGCTATACCGGCGAGATCAAGTGGGACCCCAGCAAGCCCAACGGTACGCCTCGGAAGCTGCTGGATGTCTCCAAGGCTACGGCTCTTGGCTGGACCTACAAGACGGAACTGGAAGACGGCATCCGGCTTGCCTATGAGGATTTTCTGAACAACCCCATGCGGGCCGAACGCTGAGGGAAAGCTTATGAATATTATTCTGCTCTCCGGCGGATCCGGAAAACGTCTTTGGCCCCTGTCCAACGACATCCGTTCCAAACAGTTTATTAAGTTCTTCAAAAAAGAGGACGGCAGCTATGAGTCCATGGTCCAGCGGGTCTACCGGCAGATCAAAAAGGTGGATACGGATGCCACGGTGACCATTGCCACCAGCAAGACCCAGGTCTCCGCCATCCACAATCAGCTGGGGGAGAATGTGGGCATCAGCGTGGAGCCCTGCCGCCGGGACACCTTCCCGGCCATTGCACTGGCCACGGCTTATCTGGTGGATGTGCTGCACGTTTCGCCTGAGGAGTCTGTGGTGGTTTGCCCCGTAGACCCTTACGTGGAGGATGGCTATTTTGAAGCTCTGAAGGAGCTGTCCGCCCAGGCGGATCGGGGAGAGGCCAATCTGGTGCTTATGGGCATTGAGCCCACCTATCCCAGCGAGAAGTACGGCTATATCATCCCGGAAAGCGGGGACCATGTGGCCGGTGTCAAGACCTTCAAAGAAAAGCCCACGGCAGACGTGGCTGCAAGCTACATTGCCCAGGGGGCCCTGTGGAACGGCGGTGTGTTTGCCTATAAGCTGGGCTATGTGATGAACAAGGCCCACGAACTCATGGATTTTACCGATTATCAGGACTTGTTCGATAAATACGATTCCCTGAAAAAGATTTCTTTCGACTATGCGGTGGTGGAGCACGAGCCCAAAATTCAGGTGGTGCGCTATGCCGGTATGTGGAAGGACCTGGGCACCTGGAATACCCTTACCGAGTCTATGGATGAGAACATCATCGGCAAGGGAGAACTGAACGACAAGTGCACGGGCGTGCATATCATCAATGAGATGGATGTGCCGGTGCTGGCCATGGGGCTGCACGATGTGATCATTTCCGCGTCTCCCGAGGGCATCCTGGTTTCCGACAAGGAGCAGAGCTCCTATATCAAGCCCTTTGTGGACAAATTCGAGCAGCAGATCATGTTTGCGGAGAAGAGCTGGGGCAGCTTTAAGGTCATTGATGTGGAGGCTGCTTCCATGACCATCAAGGTGACGCTGAATCCGGGCCACAGCATGAATTACCACAGCCACAAGCACCGGGATGAGGTGTGGGTGGTCATTGCCGGCGAGGGCAGGACCATTGTAGACGGCATGGAGCAGAAGGTCCATGCCGGGGATGTCATTACGATGTCAGCCGGATGCCGCCATACGGTGCTGGCTGACACGGAGCTGAAGCTCATCGAGGTGCAGCTGGGTGAGGAGATCAGCGCCCAGGACAAGCAGAAATTTGAATTGGAGTATTGATAGGATGGGAAGTCCCATGCCGGAAAAGAACAGACCCTTGCTGCTTCGGCCTGTGGGGAAGGATTACCTCTGGGGCGGAAGTCGGCTGAATGACGATTTTGAAAAAAATATTCCCCTGGCCCCCCTGGCAGAGACCTGGGAGTGCTCCACCCATCCCGACGGGCAGAGTTCTGTGTCAGGCGGCGACTTTGATGGGAAAACCCTGGCGGAGGTGCTGAAGATCCATCCGGAGTACCTGGGCCTTCGCCACAGAGGGGAGAAGGAGCTGCCGCTTCTCATTAAGTTCATCGATGCAAAGCAGGATCTGTCCGTTCAGGTGCACCCCACCGACGACTATGCCAGACTCCATGAGAAAGGACAGCTGGGAAAAACAGAGATGTGGTACGTTCTGGATGCCAAGCCGGGAACGAGCCTCATCTATGGCCTCCGGCAGGACTGCACCGGAGAAGTGCTGCGCCGGGCGATCGAAGCGGGAGACGTCATGAAATACCTGCAAAAGGTCCCCATTCACAGGGATGACCTGTTTTTCATCCCGCCCGGGACCATTCATGCCATCGGGGCCGGGGCCCTGGTGGCGGAGATTCAGGAGAGCTCCAATCTGACCTACCGCCTGTATGACTATGACCGGGTGGACCGGAACGGCCGGAAAAGACCGCTGCATATTGAAAAGGCGCTGGACGTTGCCAATCTTCACGGTAGCGCAGAGCCCAGACAGCCACTGCGAGTGCTGAAATACCGGCAGGGCGTGGCTTCGGAACTGCTGTCCAGGTGTAAACACTTTGAAGTGTACCGGATGCTGGTCAATACGGAGCGGCGGCAGAAGGTGGAGTATAGGGCTGACGAGCTGGCCTTCCGTGTGCTGCTCTGTGTGGGCGGCTGCGGGACCATCTCCTATGACAGCGGTTCCATTCCCTTTTATAAGGGAGACTGCATTTTTATCCCGGCAGATTCCGTGACGTTGACCATTCATGGGCAGGCACAATTTCTGGATGTGAAAGGATGAAAGACTGTGCATATTGAGCAGGAATATGATCGTTGGCTGGAAAAGGCTGTGGCAGACCCGGAGTTGGGGGAAGAGCTGCGGCGGATGGACGATGCAAAAAAAGAGGATGCCTTTTACCGGGACCTGGCTTTTGGCACAGGCGGTTTGCGTGGCGTGATCGGTGCAGGTACTAACCGCATCAATGTCTATACGGTGGCAAAAGCGACCCAGGGCCTGGCCGATTACCTGAAAACCCATTTTTCGAACCCGTCCGTGGCCATTGGCTATGACAGCCGCATTAAGAGCGACCTGTTTGCCCGGGTCGCTGCCGGTGTGTTTGCGGCAAACGGGGTGCAGGTGCACATCTGGCCCACACTGATGCCTGTTCCCACGGTTTCCTTCGCGGTAAGATACCTGAGAGCGTCTGCGGGCGTTATGATCACGGCCTCCCACAACCCCAGCAAGTATAACGGCTACAAGGTCTACGGCGCTGACGGTTGCCAGATCACGACCCAGGCCGCAGCGGAGATCTTGGCAGAGATCGAAAAGCTGGACATCTTTGCGGATGTTAAGCACAGTGCCTTTGAAACGGATATTGCAAACGGAACGGTCAGGTATGTTCCGGATGATGTTTATACGGCCTTCGTGCAGGAAGTGAAGAGCCAGTCGGTGTTGTTCGGCGAAGAGGTCAACAAGAATGTTGCCATTGTGTATAGCCCGCTGAACGGTACCGGACTGAAGCCCGTGACCCGCACGCTGAAAGAAATGGGCTATACCAATATTACAGTGGTCCCTGAGCAGGAGAAGCCCGATGGCCATTTCTCCACCTGCCCCTATCCCAATCCCGAAATTCGGGAGGCCATGGCCCTGGGTATGGAGTATGCGAAAAAGACCAATGCGGACCTGCTCCTGGCTACAGACCCAGACTGTGACCGGGTGGGCATTGCCGTGCGGACTCTGGAAGGGGACTACCGGCTGCTCAGCGGCAACGAGGTTGGCCTGCTGCTGCTGGACTATATCTGCGCCCAGCGTGTGAAGCACGGGAAGATGCCCGAAAACCCCGTTATGGTCAAGACCATTGTCACCATGGATCTGGCCGAACGCATTGCGGCACACTACGGCGTGAAAACCGTCAATGTGCTTACGGGCTTCAAGTTCATCGGGGAACAGATCGGCCTATTGGAAAAGACGGGAAGGGCAGACAGTTATATTTTCGGCTTTGAGGAGAGCTATGGCTACCTGACCGGCTCCTACGTCCGGGACAAGGACGGCGTGGACGGGGCCTATATGATCTGCGAGATGTTCAGTTACTATAAGACCCGGGGCGTGAGCCTGCTGGAGAAGCTGGAGGAACTCTATGGAACCTATGGCTATTGCCTGAATACGCTCCACAGCTATGAATTCGACGGCAGTGCCGGGTTCGCGAAAATGCAGAGTATTATGGCCTCCTTCCGGGAGAAAATTCCGGAATTCGGCGGGAAAAGGGTGAAGGCGCTGCTGGATTACAGCATGGGCCTGAACGGCCTGCCCAGGTCCGATGTGCTGAAATTCCTGTTGGAGGACGGCTGCTCTCTGGTGGTCCGCCCCTCCGGCACAGAGCCGAAGCTGAAGCTCTATGCCTCTGTATGCGCGGAGAATGCCGAAAAGGCCCGGGAGACGGAAAAAGGAATCATTTCCGGCGCAGAAAAATGGCTGGCATAAACGAAGTATAAAAACGAAAACACGCCGCCCGCGGGAAGTCCCCCCTGGGCGGCGTGCTTTGTGCAGGAAAAAGAAATCAATCCAGGCTGATCAGCTCATAGTCCTGGGTGCCGAAGCCCAGCGCTGCGGCAGCATCGATGGTGTGGGTGCCGTGGCGGGAGTTGATGCGCTCCAGCAGGTGATCCCGGCCGGGGTCATTGGAGGCCTTGACCAGGTCGATGCAGGCCTGATCCAGAGCCACAGGGTCCAGGCTGGACAGAATGCCGATGTCCTTCATGCAGGGATCCTCGGCAACGGCGCAGCAGTCGCAGTCCACGCTCATGTTGCACATGATGCTGACGTAGGCCATGTTGCTGCCGAAGTGCTTGACCACGCTGCTGGCGGCATCGGCCATGCTCTCCAGGAAAGCGTCCTGGGGGGCGACGTTCTGCCACAGAATATCCTGATCTGTTACTTTACCGGCGGAGTGGATGTAGGACTTACCGGCAGAGGAGGCACAGCCGATGGACAGCTGCTTCAGTGCGCCGCCAAAGCCGCCCATGGGGTGTCCTTTGAAGTGGGAGAGCACCAGCATGGAGTCGTAATTGCTGAGGTGCTTGCCTACATAATTCTTTTTGATCTGCTTACCGTTTTGGATTTCCAGCTCCAGATCGGGGCCTTCTGCATCCATGATGTCCACATCGAAATAGTGGCTCCAGCCATGGTACTCCATGAGCTTCACGTGCTTGTCGGTGGTATTCCGCTCGCCGCCGTAGGCGGTGTTGCACTCTACGACGGTGCCGTTGACGGCCTCGATCATGGGCTTCATGAATTCGGGCCGAAGGAAGTTCTGGTTGCCCTTCTCACCGGAGTGGACCTTTACGGCCACTTTGCCGGGCAGTGCCTTGCCCAGAGCCTCATACATCCGGATGACGTTTTCCGGCGTAATGGTCTTGGTGAAATAAACCTTTGCTTTTTCCATAAATGGATACCCTCCTGATAGATTTCCTATATTATACCATCGGTATGTGTTCCGTGGCAAGTCATAAATTTCCAATGGCTGGACAAACTGGGGGTGGAATCAAGATTTCTTTATTTTTGTACCTTTGGTTTGCGCTTCCGGAGAAGCTATGCTATAATTTTTGAAGATAGATTGGAAGGGTGATTGCAATGCGGGCAATGAAATGTGCGGTTCTGCTGGCCGTTCTGGTGCTGCTGAGCGGCTGTGGAAACCAGACTGTCCCGGAGACAACGGCCTCAACGACTGAGCCTGTTACCTCTGTGGAAATGGTCGTGACAGAGGATACGATCCAAAATCTGGAGGCGTATTCTGTTTTGGAGCGGGCGGATCTGCGGGGAAGCAGCTGCTATGGGGCAATCCTCGACTATCAGCGCAGCCATCCCCAGGTGGAGGTCCTCTATGATGTGTCGTTCGGAAGCACTCGGGTGGACGGAAAAGCGGCTGCCCTGGAGCTGTATGCCAAAGACGCAGATTTTCAGACTCTCAAGGAAAATCTGGCTTACCTTCCGGCGCTGGAAAGCCTGACGCTGCGGGAGACATCTCTGACCCAGGAAGAGATTCTGGAGCTGCGCAGTGTATATCCGGAGCTGAAGCTGACCTATACCGTGGACCTGCTGGGACAGGAGCTGCCCTGGGATACGGAGACGCTGGACCTGTCTTCCCTACAGGAAGCGGATGTGGAGGCGGTGAGCGGAAAGCTGGCTCTGCTGCCGGCCTTGCAGAGTGTGGAGCTCATGGATGCCGATGGAAATACCGCCCTGACACCCCAGGACGTGGCGGTACTCCAGGCGGGGACAGAGGCCCATTTTCACTATGTTTTCGACCTCTTCGGCAAGCAGGTCTCCACGGACGATGAACGCATCGAGTTCCGGAACAAACGTCTGGGGGAAAAATATGAGGAGGAGCTGCGGCAGGCCTTGGGAATTCTGCGGGACTGCGACTATTTCCTCCTGGAAAACTGTCGCTTTGACAATGAGCTGCTTGCCCAGCTGCGGGACGAATACCGGGGCAGAACCAAGATCGTCTGGCGCATTTACTTTGCAAAGCAGGGCAGCTGCCTGACGGACAGAACCATTCTGCGCTATGTCTATAATGTGACCAACAGCACCGTTTCTCAGCTCAAATACTGTGAGGATGTGGAATATATCGACTTTGGGCATAACGACACATTGTCCGACTGGAGTTGGGCGGCCTATATGCCGAATCTGAAAGCCATTATCGTCTCCGGCTCCATGATCAAGGATCTGACGCCCTTTGCCAGCTGCAAAAATCTGGAGTTTCTGGAGCTTTCCAATTGCGGCTATCTGACGGACCTGACGCCCCTTTCCCAGTGCACGGCCCTGCAGAGGCTGAACATCAGCTATACCAAGATAGAGGACCTGTCTCCGCTGAATGACCTTCCCAACCTGGAATGCCTGGTGGATGTCCACCCAAAGGTATCCCAGGAGGAACTGGACCGGTTTGCAGAGGAACACCCCAATTGCATCGTCTCCTCCGAGGGGCATGAATACGGCTATCCCTGGCGCTATGAGCAGGACGGCAGCCCCACGCCCTATTACCAAACGCTCAAGGAGGTGTTCCACTATCCGGACGCCAAGGACACCCTGTGGTAAGTGCCCCGGGGAAATGAGGGGATAAGTAAAGAAACAAATGTAATTTTCGCTCTTTTTCTTGACTTCCCATAGAGCCTGTGTCATAATGGAGCTGTAGAAAAAGAAAGGGGAGATTTCCATGAAAAAGAGAATTGCATTGGTATTGGCACTGCTTCTGGCGCTGACGCTGACGGGCTGTAAAAGCAATAACTATAAGTCTGCTGTGAATGCCATGGAGAGTGGGGATTATGCCACAGCGGCTCAACAGCTGGAAGCACTGGGGGACTATAAGGAAAGCCAGCAGATGCTCAGGCAGTGCAGATATGCCCTGGCTGTGGAGGACTTCAACAACGAAAACTTCGAAAAAGCTGTGGAGGAATTCCGGAATCTGGGCGATTACCTCGATGCTGCCAGCTATGTGACCAGGGCACAGGATGGGCTGCTCCGCCAGAAAATTGCAGGCAGCTGGCACAGTGAGGCGCTGGATGTGACGGAGCTTTTCCTGGATGGGGCGGAGTCCCAGATGGAGGGGATCGCAGAGGCGCTCAGAGAACAGGGCGTTACCTTCCAGATCGTGGTGAATTGCTCTTTTGCTGAGGACGGGACCTGCTCCATGGTGGGAACGGTCGTTGATATGGACGGGTTTGTGGAAAAGGTGAATTCCTTTTTGCGGGACCTTATGACGCAAATGCTGGAGCAGGAATTTGCTGCGGAAGGGTATACACTGGAGGAGGCTTATGCGCTGCTGGGGGTCAATGATGCGGATGAGGTGTTCCAGGCCGTGACCGGGATGACGATTCAGGAGTATATTGATGAGCTCGGGCTGCGGGAGCTTCTCGATATTGCTGTTGAAGCGCTGAAATTCGACGGCAGCTATGCTGTGGAAGATGGTGTGATTCTTTGCAACGGCGACAAGATACGGTATGATGCAGATACCGATACCCTTAAACTCCTGTTTGATGACGAGACGGAGAAGCTGATGGGTGTGGATGCGCTGTCCATGAGCCGCGGCTGATCCTGACGGTACAAAAAGCCTATGGGGCTGCTAAAAATGGTGTCATTGTGCACCGGTGACTGACATTACCGGTGCGGTGGTCCACCGGTTGAATGAAATTGGCGATTTTACGCCAAAAAGTTCTAACATCCGGGGGACTGCCACGCCGGTGTGGGTGCTGGCTTAAAATGACACTGTTTTTGGCAGCTCTCTTTTTGACGCTGTACAGGCGGATCAACAATTGCAATAGTCCCGAAAAAGTCCTTGCAAAAGGGGAAAAGACTGGTATAATAGGGAAGTAAAATGCGTTCCTGCGGGCAAAAGGAGAAAAATGCGATGCGTCTGCGAAATAGATTCCTGCTTTGGTACAGAAAGCGGCAGGGAAGACCTATGAGCCCTATGAAAATCATAGCCTCTGCCTTTGCAATTATTATCCTTTTGGGAACAGTGCTGCTGACGCTGCCCGTTGCTTCCCGCACGGGAGAGCGCTGCCCGTTCCTTCCGGCCCTCTTTACGGCAACTTCGGCCACCTGTGTGACGGGACTCACCCCCTTTGATACCTACACCCAGTGGAGCGGCTTCGGCCAGGGGGTCTTGCTGTGCCTGATTGAGCTCGGTGGATTGGGCTTTATGTCCGTTGCAACGTTGTTTGTGTTCCTGCTGCGGCGGCGCGTGGGCCTCAAGCAGCGCATGGTTATGGCTCAGGCTCTGAGCCTGAACGATATGGAGGGCGTTGTGCGCTTGCAGCGCACGGTGCTTGTCGGCAGCTTCAGCGTGGAGGGCATCGGTGCGGCAATTCTGACGGTGTATTTCTGGCCTCGCTTTGGATTTTCCCGGGCGCTGTGGCTGGGCGTCTTTCACTCTGTTTCGGCTTTTTGTAATGCCGGCTTTGATGTCTTTGGCTTTTTGGAGCCGGGAGCGAGTCTGATCACCTTCCAGAATGACCCTGTGGTGCTGCTGACCCTTGGGGCACTGGTTATTGTGGGCGGCTTAGGCTTTCTTGTATGGGAGGAGCTGGCAGAACGGAAGCCCTTCCGGCGCATGACGGTTTATACCCGACTGGTGCTGTGTGTTACGGCAGCGCTGCTGCTGTCCGGCTGGGCGGTGACCTGCCTGGTGGAGTGGAACAACCCGGCGACACTGGGAAGCATGGGTCTGGGCGGGAAGCTCTTAAACGGCTTTTTCCAATCCGTGACCTTGCGTACGGCAGGATTTGCGGCCATCGACCAGGGAGCCCTGACCGATGGCGGCAAGGCGGCCTCCGTGCTCTTTATGCTGGTGGGCGGCTCCTCCGGCTCCACGGCAGGCGGCCTGAAAACCGTTACCTTTGTTGTGCTGCTGCTGTTCCTGTGGGCAAGACTCCGGGGGAAAAGCACCGTCTGCGCCTTCTGGCGTACCATTCCGGACAAGCAGGTCCTGGATGCCATGACCATTGCAACCGCGATGGTGCTGCTGGCGTTTTTGGGGGCCGTTTTCATCTGTGCGACATCCCCCGTAAGCTTTGTCAATGCGTTGTTCGAAGCCGTTTCGGCCTTGGCTACGGTTGGCCTTACAGCGGGAACCACGGGGAGCCTGAGCGTCCCTGCCCAGTGCTTGATTATATTGTATATGTATTTTGGACGTGTGGGCGTGCTGACCATCAGCCTGGGCTTCCTGTCGGGAGAGCAGGCCATGGAGCGGTTCCGCTATGCCCAGACGAACCTTTTGATCGGATAAGGAGAAGGCTTATGAAATCCTATGCAGTCATTGGTCTTGGCCGCTTCGGCTCGGCGCTGTCCCGGCAGCTGTGTAAGCTGGGGGCAGAGGTTCTTGCCCTGGATGTCCGGGCGGACTTTGTGCAGCAAATCTCTGGGGATGTGACCCATGCGGTCGTGGGCGATGCTCAGGATAAGGAAGTGCTGAAGGCCCTGGGCGTCCGGAATCTGGACTGTGCCGTCATCGCCATCGGTGACAATCTGGCGGCCTCAGTACTCATCGCCATGAACCTGAAGGAGCTTGGCGTTCCCTATGTTGTTTGCAAGGCCCATGACGAGACCCACCGGAAGGTGCTGGAGAAGCTGGGGGTGGACCGTGTTCTCATCCCGGAGCAGGAGTCTGCCCAGCGTCTGGCAAGATCGCTCAACAGCCACAATGTGCTGGATTACATCGAGCTTTCCGAGGACTTTGGCATTCTGGATGTACCCGCTCCCAAAAGCTGGATTGGTAAGACGCTGCGGGAGCTGAATGTCCGGGCCAAGCTTGGCGTGAATATCATCGCGGTGGAAAACGGCGGCAAGACCAATGTTTCCCCTGTAGCGGACTATGTGATTTGCCAGGGGGATACCATGGTAGTGCTGGGCGATAACATTGCCCTGGAAAAGGTGCAGAAGCTGTGACGGAAGAACGAATTACATCCCGGAAAAATCCCACGGTGCAGCAGGTGAGAAAGCTGCTGACCTCCCGAAAGGCCCGGGAGGCGGCAGGGCTTTTCGTCTCCGATGGGACCAAGCTGCTGAAAGAGGCTGCTGTGCACTGCCCAGGTTTGGAGACGGCCTTCCTCTGCGATGGTGTGGAGGTAGAGCTGCCGGAGAACGTTCGGGCTGTCCGGGTGAGCAAAGAGGTCATGGAGGCAATTTCCCCCATGGAGACTCCCCAGGGGGCGGTGTTTCTGTGCCGTCTGCCGGAAAAGAAGTCCTTTGTCCCGGAAAAGGGAATGCTGCTGCTGGACGGGATCCAGGACCCCGGAAACGTGGGCACCATCCTGCGCACGGCGGATGCTTGGAATGTGCCGGTGGCTCTGCTGGAGGGCTGCGCGGACCCGTTCAGCCATAAGGTAGTCCGGGCCAGTATGGGTGCCGTTTTCCGCCGGGATATTACCGTGACCACCTGGGCGGAAGCCCGGGATGCCTGCCGTCAGGCGGGAATCAGCCTGGCGGTGACAGCGCTGCGGGAGACGGCCCGGGATATCCGACAGGCAGATGTGGGCGCCATGGCCGTAGTCATCGGCAGCGAGGGGCAGGGGGTCCGTCAGGAGATCCTGGAGGAGGCCGGGGATGCACTGATCATTCCCATGAATCCCCACTGTGAATCCCTGAATGCTGCTGTGGCCGCTGCGGCCGTCATGTGGCAGATGCAGAAATTATAATGAAGAGGGTGACAAAATGCTGCTCTATTGGCTCTGGCTTGCGGGCTGTAAGGATATCGGGGATGGCACAAAGACAGCCTTGGTGCGGCATTTTGAGGACCCGGAACATATTTTTCGCGCGGATAAGCAGACACTGCGCGCAGCTGATATTGAAGGCCTGACGGAAAAGCAGGCGGATGTTCTGCTGCGGCACGATCTCCGGGATGCAGAGCGGGTGCTGACGGACTGTATGCGCCTGGGCATCCGGGTGCTGACATTCGGGGATGCCCAATACCCCAAGCGGCTGAAGGAACTCTACGATGCCCCGGTGGTCCTTTTCTATAAGGGGACGCTGCCGGATTTTGACGATTTGACCACGGTGGCCCTGGTGGGCACCCGGCATGCTTCCGACTACGGGCGGCAGGCCGCGGCCCGGCTGGGCGGGGAAATCGCCGCCGCGGGAGGCTTGGTGGTCTCCGGCTTGGCAGAGGGAATCGATGCGGCAGCCATGGGTGCCGCATTGGCCCAAGGGGTGCCTGCTGTGGGCGTTCTGGGCTGCGGTGCGGATATTGTTTACCCACCGAAGAACAGCGGCCTTTTCCGGAGAACGGAAGAGCTGGGCTGCATTTTATCCGAATTCGCCCCGGGGTCCCCACCGCTTGGCTGGCATTTTCCCAAGCGGAATCGGATCATCAGCGGCCTGAGCTGCGGGGTTGTGGTCGTGGAGGCGCCGGAGAAAAGCGGTGCGCTTCTGACGGCAAAGTACGCCCTGGAGCAGGGCAGGGATGTGTTCGTGGTCCCCGGAAATGTGGATAACGAGGGTTTCCGGGGCAGCAATCGGCTGCTGCGGTCCGGGGCCATTGCTGTGGCAACCGGTCAGGAGATCATGGAGGAATATGAGGGGATTTATCCGGACAAGCTTTCGCAGATCCGGGAAAATTCCACCGTAGCGACACCCGAGAAAACGGTCATTCCCAAAAAATTAAAGAAAAAAACCATTGACAACGGGGATTCCCCGCCGTATAGTGAACAAAATGACCCCCTTGCGGGCCTTTCCGAGGAGGAGCGGACGGTGATGAACGCCATCGGCTCCGGTATTCAGAGCGTGGACGATGTGATTGCACGCTCCGGCCTGCCATCCGGAAAGATTTTGGGGCTGCTGACGATGCTGGAGATCAAAAAGAAGATTGTCCGGTACCCGGGAAAGCGCGTTTCCTGGCAGCGGTGAACCGCAAAAAATGATTGAAAAGGAAGTATTTCATGGGCAAATCCAACAATCTGGTGATCGTTGAGTCGCCTTCCAAAGCAAAGACCATCGGCAAATACCTGGGGCCCGATTATGTGGTCAAGGCCAGCATGGGCCACCTGCGGGATCTGCCGAAGAGCAAAATGGGCGTGGATCTGGAGCACGGGTTTACGCCGGAATATATTCCCGTCCGGGGCAAAGAGGCACTCATCAAGGAGTTGAAGGCCGCCGCCGCCCAGGCCGATACCGTCTATCTGGCAACGGACCCTGACCGGGAGGGAGAGGCCATTTCCTGGCACTTAAAGGAGCTCCTGAAGCTCCCTGAGGAGAAGACCCACCGGGTCACCTTCCACGAGATCACCCAGAAGGTGGTCAAGGACTCCATCCAGCACCCCCGGGATATCGACTATGACCTGGTGGATGCCCAGCAGGCCCGCCGGATTCTGGACCGGATCGTGGGCTATGAGCTTTCCCCTCTGCTGTGGAAAAAGGTTCGCAGAGGGCTTTCCGCCGGACGTGTCCAGAGCGTTGCCACCCGGATGGTGGTGGACCGGGAGGAGGAGATCCGGGCCTTCCAGCCCAAAGAATACTGGAGCCTGGATGTGACGCTGAACCGGCTGCAGAAGCCCGGCTCCTTTGTGGCCCATTATTATGGCGAGGAAAAGAAACGGGAGCTGCAGAATGAGGCCGAGACCGATGCTGTCATTGCCGATATTGCCGGCAAGCCCTTCACCGTTACCAACGTGAAGAAGGCGGAGAAGAAGCGGTCTGCCGCACCTCCCTTTACTACCTCTACCTTGCAGCAGGAGGCTTCCCGGAAACTGAACATGACCCCCAAGAAGACCATGATGATCGCCCAGCAGCTCTACGAAGGCGTAGACGTGGAGGGTGAGGGGACCTTGGGCCTGATCACCTATATGCGTACCGATTCCCTGCGGCTTAGCGATGAGGCGATGACTGCCGCTGCGGACTTTATTTCCAACCGCTACGGCAAGCAGTATTACTATGGGAAGTTCCACGTGTATAAGACCAAGGCAGAAGCCCAGGATGCCCACGAGGCCATCCGGCCAACCCATGTAGAGCTGGACCCTGAGCGGGTACGGGGCAGCCTGACACCGGACCAGTACCGGCTGTATAAGCTTGTCTGGAGCCGGTTCCTGGCCAGCCAGATGGCAAACGCCCTGTATGACACCGTGTCCATCGATACGGCCTGCGCCGGGCATACCTTCCGCTCCACCCACCAGAGCCTGCGCTTCCCCGGCTTTATTGCCGTCTATGAGGAGGGCCGGGACGATGACGGCGAGGCCCTGGGCTCTCCGCTGCCCGATCTGAGCGAGGGGGAGCAGGCCCAGGCTGCAAGCCTGGACAAGCAGCAGCACTTCACCCAGCCTCCTGCCCGGTTTACCGAGGCGACTCTGGTCAAGGCCATGGAGGAGCAGGGTGTTGGCCGCCCCTCTACCTATGCTGCCACCATTTCCACCATTGAGGACCGGGACTACGTGGTCAAGCAGGACAAGCGCCTGGTGCCCACAGCTCTGGGCGAGGTGGTCACGGGGCTCATGAAGGAGCGTTTCCAGGACATTGTGGACGTGGGCTTTACTGCCAATATGGAAAACCGTCTGGACGCTGTGGAAGCGGGAAAGCAGAACTGGAAAGACCTGCTGGCGGACTTCTACCAGGATTTTGAAAAGGAAATGAAGGATGCGGAGGTTGCTCTGGAGGGTGTGCGGCTGAAAGTCCCCGAGGAGGAAACGGACGAGGTTTGTGAGCTCTGCGGCCGGAAGATGGTCATCAAAATGGGCCGCTTCGGCAAGTTCCTGGCCTGCCCGGGCTTCCCGGAGTGCAAGAACGCCAAGCCCTTGGTGGAGCGTATGCCCGGCCGCTGCCCCAAGTGCGGCAGTGGAATGCTCAAGCGCAAGTCCAAGAAGGGCTATGCCTTCTATGCCTGTGAGCGTGGCCAGGAATGCGGCTTTATGACCTGGGATGTGCCCACTGCCGAGGATTGCCCGGAGTGCGGTCAGACCCTGTTCAAAAAGTCCGGAAAGGGCCGCATGAAGCCCTTCTGCATCAATGAACAGTGCTCCCGGTTCCTGCCGGAGGACCAGAGAGGCTACTATAAGAAAAAGACCGCTGAAACCGCCGAAAATGCGGAGCCAACGGCGGAAGCAGCGGAGGAAAAAACCGATTCCAAGAAGACCGCTGCCAAGAAGGCACCGGCAAAAAAGACAACTGCCAGGAAAACGGCAGCGAAGACCACTGCGGCCAAGAAGACTGCCACCGCGAAAAAGACCGCTGCAAAGACCAAAAAGGAGAACGGCTGATGGAAGTGAAAGTGATCGGTGCGGGCCTTGCCGGCTGCGAGGCTGCCTGGCAGCTGGCCAAGCGCGGCATCTCCGTGGGGCTGTACGAGATGAAGCCCCAGAAGATGAGCCCAGCCCACCATAGCCAGGACTTTGCAGAGCTGGTCTGCTCCAATTCCCTGCGGGGAGATCGGCTGGAAAATGCCGTGGGGCTGCTGAAAGAGGAGCTGCGGCGGTGCGACAGCCTGATCATGCAGTGTGCCGATGCCACCCGGGTGGAGGCAGGCGGCTGCCTGGCCGTAGACCGGAAGGGCTTTTCCCAGCTGGTAACGGAAAAGATTCGGAGCAATCCTTTGATTACGGTGGTGTCCGAAGAGGTGACCCAGGTGCCGGAAGGTCCGGTCATCATTGCGACGGGGCCGCTGACATCGGATGCCCTGTCCAAGGCCATCGGCGAATACTTTGGCACGGATTATCTGCACTTCTTCGATGCTGCAGCCCCGCTGGTAACGGCGGAATCCGTGGATATGGACCTTGCCTGGTGGCAGTCCCGGTATGACCGGGGAACACCGGACTACGTGAACTGCGCCATGGATAAGCAGCAGTACGAGGCCTTTGTGAAAGAGCTGATTTCCGCCGAGGAGGCGGAGGTCCATGGCTTCGAGGACAAGCGGGTTTTCGAGGGCTGTATGCCCGTGGAGGTCATGGCCCGCAGAGGCCTGGATACCCTGCGCTACGGCCCCATGAAGCCCGTGGGCCTGACGGACCCGAAAACCGGGGCGGAGCCCTATGCGGTGCTGCAGCTGCGGCAGGACAACGCGGCCAAGAGCGTCTACAATCTGGTGGGCTTCCAGACCCACCTGAAGTTTGGGGAGCAGAAGCGGGTATTCTCCATGATCCCGGCGCTGCGCAATGCGGAATTCGTCCGCTACGGTGTCATGCACCAGAATACCTTCCTGCAAAGCCCCAGGCTGCTGGACCAATTCTATGCAGACAGGCGCAACCCGCTGGTTGCCTTTGCCGGGCAGATGACCGGCGTGGAGGGGTATGTGGAGTCCACCGCCTCCGGCTTTTTGGCTGCCGTTGCCATGGCCGCCAAGGTCCAGGGAAAAGAGCCTGTGGCTTTCCCCAAGACCACGGCCATTGGGGCCCTGGGACTGTACATCAGCGACGGCTCTATTGAAAACTTCCAGCCTATGAACATCAATTTCAGCATTATTTCGCCACTGGAATACCGGGTGCGGAAAAAGGCGGAAAAGAATCTGGCGATTTCTCAGCGAGCTCTGGAACAGATCGATGCGTTGATCGGCCAGGGATTCTGAGGAGCGGAAAGAGAGGGATACACAATGAAGATCATTCTGGACGCCATGGGCGGCGACCTGGCCCCCGAGGCACCGGTCCTCGGTGCCATTGATGCCGCCAAGGATTTTGGTGCGGAGATCACTCTGGTGGGCCGCAGTGAAGAGATCCTGGAGGTCATGCGGAAGAACGGCTACAACGATCTGCCCAAGGGTGTGGAGATTGCCGGGGCGGATGATGTGGTGGATATGCACGACGATCCCGGCACGGTGATCCACAAGCGGAAGAATTCCTCCATGGTCATCGGCCTGCGGCTGCTGGCGGATGGGCAGGGCGATGCCTTCGTGTCTGCCGGCTCTACCGGCGCGCTGCTCACCGGCGCGACTCTGATCGTCAAGCGGGTGAAGGGCATCCGTCGGGCCGCCATGGGTCCTGCCATGCCCAACAAAAAGGGCGGCAACACGGTGATCTGCGACTGCGGTGCCAACGCCGAGTGCACGCCGGAATTCCTGCTGCAATTTGGCCTGGTGGGCTCTGCCTATGCCAAGAAGAAGTATGGCATTGAAAATCCCCGGGTGGGCCTGCTGAACATCGGCACCGAGGATTCCAAGGGGACCCAGCTCCAGCGGGATGCCTATGCACTGCTCACCGATGCATCCCAGAAGGGCCTGCTGAACTTTGTGGGCAATGTGGAGGCCCGGGGCGTTCCACTGGGAGATGTGGATGTTGTGGTTTGCGACGGCTTCTCCGGCAACGTGCTGCTGAAGTCCATTGAGGGCACCGCCATGTTTGTGGGCAGCCTGATGAAGCGGATGTTCAAGAAGAATGTCTTCTCCAAGCTGGGCTATCTGCTGTGCAGCTCCGGCGTGAAGCAGATGATGAAGCTGCTGGATTATCATGAGATTGGCGGCACCCAACTGCTGGGCATTAAGAAGCCCGTTATCAAGGCCCATGGCGCATCTGACCGTCTGGCCTTCCGCAATGCGGTCAAGCAGGCAATGGACGCAGCCGAAAATGACATTACGCAGGATCTGGAGCAGGCATTGGCCCTGCTGGCACAATCGAAGGAGCAAACCAATGATTAAAGATTTGGAAACGGAGATCGGCTATCATTTTCATAATATCTCCCTTTTGCAGAATGCCCTGACCCATTCCTCCTATGCCAACGAGCGTTGGCACAACAGCCTGCTCAGCAATGAGCGGCTGGAATTTTTGGGGGACAGCATTCTGGGAATGCTGGTAGCGGATTACCTTTACCGGAATTTCCCGGATCGCCCCGAAGGGGAACTGACCCGGATGCGGGCGGATATGGTCTGCGAGACCACGCTGGCCGGCGTTGCCGAGAAGATCCATCTGGGTGAACACCTGCTCCTGGGCCACGGCGAGGAGCAGGGCGGCGGCCGGACCCGGGAGTCCATTCTGGCAGATGCCGTGGAATCCGTCATCGCCGCGTCTTTTCTGGATGGCGGCATGGAGGCGGCACTGCACTTCGTCAGGACCTTCATCCTGGTGCAGGTGCCCGTGAAGCAGCTGCACAATGCGGACTATAAGACCCAGCTCCAGGAGCTGGTGCAGCAGAAAAAGAACCAGGTCCTTGCCTATGTTCTTCTGGACGAGACCGGCCCGGATCACGACAAGCACTTTGCCGTGGCCGTGACCCTGAACGGCGCCGAAGTGGGCCGGGGTAACGGACGCAGCAAAAAGCGCGCCGAACAGGAGGCCGCAAGACTGGCCATTGAGAAGCTATTCCCGGGTGTGAACGCATAAGATACAAGAAGCCCCTGCCGCGCGGCAGGGGCTCATCATTTATTCCGTAATGGATCGGTAAATCTCTTCCATCCGTTTGGAGATGGTGTCCAGGCTGAAGGCCTGGACTTTTTCTTTTGCGGCTTCGCCAAGCGTGCGGCGCAGCTCCGGGTCGGATTCCAGAGAGACAATGGCTTCCGCAATGGATTTTGGATGCAAACGGGCGTAGATGCCCTCTTTCCGGTCCGTGATCAGGTCCACATTGCCTCTTATGGGGCTGACGATGCATGGCAGCCCGCTGGACATGGCCTCCATCAGGGAAAGGCTCAGGCCCTCCCGGAAGGAGATGAAGAGGAAGACATCCGCTGCGGCGTACAGCTGCGGAACATCCGACCGGTAGCCCAGAAAATGGACGCGATGCATCAAATGGAGCTGGCTGCAAAGGGCAATGTTGTTTTCCAGCTCCTGCCCACGACCGGCGCACAGCAGGTGAACATGGGGATTCGGAATGCGGGCCATGGCCTCCAGCATCATGCGGTGATTTTTGTTTTTTGTCATTTCCGCAACGGACAAAAGGACAAAATCATCTTTGCCCAATCCAAGGGAGACGCGGATGGCATCCCGCTCTGCGGAGTGATTTTGGAAGCGCTCCAGCTTGACACCCACGCCCTGGACATATTCCAGACGCTTGGCATGAAGGTGCTTCCTGGAGAATTCATAGTCCTCTCGGTTGATTGTGATGAGCACGTCCGTGAAGAAGGATGCGATCCACTCCGCAGGGAAAAACACCAGCCAGTTCAGCAGCGGTGCACCCTTGTAGAAATGGTAGCCGTGGGCGGTGTAAACCACCTTGCAGCCCTTTTTCCGGGCATCCCTGGCGGCAAGACGGGTGAGAAAAGCGGCCACAGGAGTGTGGCAGTGGATCATGTCGAAGTCACCCTCATCAATGATGCTTTTCAGCTCCTTGTAGGCCCGGATATTGTCCCGGGTCAGGGGAGAACGGCCAAAGGCTACGGGATAATATTTGTCGCAATAGGGAATGTTGCATTCATTGGGATCATCGTAGTCATTTTTGGCGGCTACGGCAGTTTCCCAGCCCATTTCCTTCAGCATTTTCAGATAGGGAATGTGAAACTGTACGATGTGGGTCTTGACGACAGTCGCCACAAAGAGCACTTTTTTCTTTGCCAAAAGGATCGCCTCCTTGGGGATTCCGATACCATCGGGAAAAATCAAATCAGAGCGTTTCGTTTCCGGATGCGCAGCAGCTCCCAAATGCCAATGGCTGCGCCAAGGGCCCAGCGGATCAGCCAGAAACCGGACAGCAGATATACCAGAACGAAAACAATAAGGAATGCCGCGGCATATTTGCCCCACAGCGAGAAGCTGAAGGGATAGGTCTGTTTTCCGAGAAAATAACGGGTGGAAATATAGTGAGCCAGAAATTGCAGGGTGTGGGAAATGACGGTAGCCAGCGCCGCACCCAGCATTCCCAGAGGGGGAATGAGCAGATAGTTCAAAAGAATGTTGATCAGAGAAGAGGCGATGGTGGCAGCGGCTACGATCTTTACCTGCTTATGATACTGCTCATAGGTAATGGGGAAGGTGCACAGAAAATTCACATAGTGGCTCAGGGCAAACATGGGAACCAAGTTGGTGGAGCCCCAGAAGTCCTGGCCTGCAAAGAGGCGATAGACCTCTGTGCTCAGCAGGATGAAGCCGGCAGAAAGAACGGTAAAGAGCTCCAGGTAGTTCTCTGCACTGCTGCGGACGGCATCGGCATTGCCCTGCTTGGTATCCTCATAGAAGAAGGGAACCCAGGTATTGTTCAGGGCAGTGAAGATGGTATAAAGGACCATACCCAGCTGGAAGGCGGTGGAGTAAATGCCGCTGGTGCTGTCGCCTATCATCTGCCGCAGCATGATCACGTCGCTGTGTCCAAGCAGAAGGTCTGCCAGGTTGTAGAAAATATAGGGAATGGCGAGGGGAATGCAGAAGCGCCAGAATTCCCGATTGTAGAACGTCTTTCCCTTTGCCCAGATGGAGATGCACAGACCAAGGCCCAGAATGCCATAGACCGCGGCGATGGCGGTGATCCGGCCGTAATAGCGCTGTTCCTGGGGCAGGGCCAGGACGAACACCAGGGAGAGCCCCATGGTGGCCAGGGTGGTGACCAGAGACAGGAGCATATTCCGCCCTGCCTTCATTTCATAGGTCAGCTTCCGGTTCATGAAGTTCACGCCATAGGTGCCGAAGGACTGGAAGAGCACCAGCAGAATGAAAAAGGTGGGCAGGTTCAGCGCATTGCTGATGGGCCCCAGAAACAGGAGCACCAGCGCCGCGACAACCGCAAAGCAGACAAGAGACAGACTCAGAACGCTGGACTGGTATTTGTCCTGCTCCGAAGCGGGAAATTCCACCATGGCGTTGGCCAGGGTCGCCTGGGTCTGCAATGTGGCTGCAATGGAGAGAATGCTGACCCACACATTATAATTGGAGACATTTCCGTAGCCGCCGGTGCCCAGAAGCCGGGAAAACAGCGGGGCCGTAATGATGGAAATGCCGTAGAGCAGGCAGGTGGAGAGGATATTCAAAAAACCAACGCGGTTCCGTTTTTTCATGGAGCGATCCTATTCTTTGTGGGCGGCCAGGCCGGCATAGACGGCCAGAAGGGCATGAAGGTTGTTTTCCGGGGAGTGGGTCTTTTGCGCCTTTTTCCGGGCGGCTGCACCCATGGCAGCGGCCTGGGAGCCCATGGCGAAGACCTGGCAGATGTCTTGGGCCAGAACATAGGGGGCTGAGGACTGATACAGCAGCCCTTCCTCCGGCGCATGGAGCATGGAGGAAACGCCGCCTACATCCGCTGCAATGCAGGGGAGTCCCAGCAGCATAGCCTCGCCGAGGACATTGGGGGAGTTTTCCATAACGGAAGGAAGCACAAAAGCATTGGCGCTCAAAAATGCCTGCTTCATTTGCTCGGCATTCAGGCATCCCAGAAAACGGACGTGATCCGTCAGGCCGTTTTTTGCGGCATAGCGGCGCAGATACCGGTGGTAGGTCTGCTCCAATAGCTTCTGACGGCCCTGTGGGCGGAAGATATCCGGCCCGGGCACCGAGATGACGGTATCGGGATATTGCTGCAAAACCAGCTTCAGCGCCTCCAGAAGATGATGGAAGCCCTTAATGGGCGTATCCGGGCCGGAGGCGAAGATGCTATGCTTTTGGCACAGGTCATACTGCCACTGACCGGAATAAAAGCATTTCCGCAGGGTCTCACCGCAGTAATGATATTCCGCCTGGGGGGCCAGCATCCGGGCTGCAGCCGCATCCCAGTGGGTCCGACCGAAAATGTGCCGGGTGATGGAAAGTCCGGCGCGCTCCATGTTCCCCCTGCGGAGATAATGGCTGCGCTGCATGGCGACGTTGTCCAGCCGCAGCAGGTCCCGGGGGCTGAATCCCCGGACGGCCCCGGCGGGAAGCCCGTCGGCATAGTGCTTTCCGCAGATGCAGCATAGACCCTGAAGGCCTACGACGGTCCTGTCCAGCAGTCCCGCTTCCCGGCAGATGCGCAGCATGGCAAGGGTATGGCTGTATTCCGTTCCCCAGATGTGGATCACGTCCGGAGAGAAGGCGCGAATGTCCTGCCGGAACAGCGGCTCCAGGGAAAGCTCATAGCGGTGCATGACGGGCTCTTCGAAAACCCGGTAGCTCAATTGCCCGAGGCTTCCCTGGCAGGCTTTGGGGCCCCGGCAGAGAACGCGGACGGTCATCTCCGGATCCGCGAGCAGGTCCTCCAGGGTGTGGTCGATCCACAGCCCGTTCCCGGCGGTGCCGTCTATGGCCTGCTGCACGGTGCCGGGTATTAAATTGCAAAGCCACAAAAGCCGCATGGTATCAGTTCCTTTCGGTGGATTCCAGCATGGTCAGGATCTTCTCTGCCTGAACCACATTGTTTCGGGTCTCCAGGACGAAGCGTCTTGCCTGAAGGCCCTGCTGCATCAGTTCCTCGTCAGACCGGGAGAGTACCTCCCGCAAGGCATCGGCAACGCCTTCGGGGGTCTCCTTCCGGATGAGATTGACATAGGAGAGATATTCCCTTGGCATTCCCGGCAGGTCCGTGGTCAGCACCGGCGTGCCGGAGGCCATATACTCCATGGTTTTGGAGGGAAAGGAGTATTTCACGAACTCGGCATCGGTTGGCCGCGGGTTGACCAGCAGCGTAGCCTCCATTTCCTTTTCCACGATCTCGCTGCTGAGCAGCATCCCGCCGTATCGGATCCGGGGGTCATCCAGCGCTTTCAGGTCTTCCACATAGTCCCCGGGACCGTAGATGACCAGCTGGGTATCCGGCAGATCGGCCAGAAGGAAACCCTTCACCAGGTTTTCCAGGCCGTAGATCTTTTGAACGCTTCCTGCGTACAGGCAGATGCGGGGATGCTGTTTCCTGTCGGCCGAGGGCTGCCTGCTGGCCATTGCAATGTCAGCGTGGCCCTCCAGAATGACATAGGGCTTCCCTGTGGGATTGACTCGGGCATTCATCTGCTCCGTCAGCAGTACATAGTCGGTGCATCCGGCGATGACCCGGTTGGTCAGGCTCCGGTAGAGTTTGCTGTAGCCAAGCATATCCGGCAGGTCCGTGATGATGCCTACGCACCGGCAGCCCTTTTTCCGGGCGGCCAGCTGGGCAAACAGAGCGGTGGTGCAGTTCAGGCAGTCTACAAAGACAACGCTGTCCGGCTTTGCCAGCTTGCAGACCGTGGAGTAAACCTGCCGGGCCCCGGAGAGGATCTTGCGGATCGGGTTTCGGTAGGCCACTGCGTACTGATAGCGGGCCCCGCCCTCTTCCTCCGGCGATAGGGCCAGGGAGGCGGTATCCATGAGACTGCGGTTCAGCGGCAGCGTCGCTGCCACGTCCACCGCGACATGACTGGCAAGACCTTCAATCAGCAGACGGTGGTATTTTTGACTCTGAAAGGCAGGCTTTTGGGCTGTATCGGAGAATAGCTGCCGATAGGTCTTTTCAGAGCAGGTTGTCACGGCATAAATGATGTGCATAGTACCTCCCGACCCGGAGGCTTAAGCCTGCTCCGGGATGGATGCGTTCTTTTTGGGCAGCCGGTCGAGCAGAAGCTCCACGCATTCGATCAGCGCCAGAATGGGGAAGATCCAGAAATAGGGATCGGAGATCAGATTCTGGGTGTTGAAGGTAATGGCCAGCGCCAGCAGGCACAGCAGCTTTGTGGCCCAGTGCCCCTTGCCCCGAAGGACCAGACAGAGCCATGCAATTACATGGAGCCAGCCGCTGAAAATGCCCAGGATGGCAAACAGAATGGTGGTGGAGCTGGTGTTGTCGGGGATGATCTCCAGAACGTAGGCAACCTCTCTTCCAACCCTGGGCCGGAAGGAGAGCAGATGCAGATTGATATAGATGCTCTCGAATCGGTCGTCGAAGGAGGGATTCCCCGGCGTTACCTTCTGGACCATATACAGCAGGGTGGTATACAGCGGGGGCTTCCGGATGAAAAGCCAGGCAAGAAACGCTGCGCCCAGAATGAAGGCGACCGCCGTCAGAAGTTTGCCGAGAGGGCTGCGGTAGAGCTTTTTTTCAAAGTAAACGGTCACCAGCAGCACCGCCATGGCTGCAATGGCACCGGTGGAGAAGGTGCTCAGCAGTGCCAGGCAAAGAATGCCGCAGCAGCACCACATATGGAGTTCCTTTTCCCATGCCACGTGGTAGAAGCAGAGATACAGTGCCAGGAACAGGAAGAACTGGTAAACGCCCGGCTCCCGGAAAATGCCGAAATTCCGGTCCCGGACCATGGTTTTCGGCACAAAAGCCAGAATATAATTGTAAAATTCGCCGCCGTAGGCATTGGCAAAGACAGGCGGCGTCAGGATGTTCCGGTCCGCCAGAGGCCGCAGCGCAAAAGCCGCCAGGGAATACACGGCAAGAACTGCCATTACGATGCAGAAGCCTTTTCCGGCCTGGGCACAGGTGACAAAATAGGAGAAGAATACCCCCAGCAGGATGCTCAGCAGGATGCTGAAATACATCATCTGCCAGTCCCTCTTTATGCACATGGGTATGAGGATGGCAGCAGCGAACAGCAGCGCCAGCAGAACACGGTAGTTCAGGACGATCTGCAAAAGGTGCCTGCGCTGGTAAATCAGAAATACCGCCAAGGCCGCCAGGGTAATGCCCAGACTGAAAAACTGTGCCTTATAAAAGCCCAGCAGATAGTAGGATACCTGGCTGACCCGGCAGAGATAGAGGATCAGAAACAAATACAGCCCGAAAAGTACCTTATAGGCTGGTTTCTGGGGAAAAGGAAATCGATCGGTCATATTTCCTCCCGGCGCATAAGCGCCACAATGGCAGAGGCCAGATGCTCCGCGCCACGAGGGACGGCTACCCCACCGTGGGCCTCGGCTACCTCCTGGCAGGCGGTGCCCTGATAGACGATTGGGGTGGTACCGCAGCAGGCGGCCTCCAGAACGGTCATGCCGAAGGTCTCTTCCACACTGGGGCAGACATAGACGTCGGCAGCGGTGTAAATTTGCGCCAGGGTGCGGCTGTCCGGGGTCCGGGGCAGCCCCAGGACGCCGGCAGGAAGCTCTTGAATCTGCTTCTCCGGCAATCCAACGAGCACAATGCGGCAGTTATCCGGCAGCAGTGCGGCAAGGGCAAGAAAGTCCGCAAGCCCTTTTCGGGGCTCCCAGACATTTGCAACGCCCAGTACGAGAAAGCTGCCCTCCAGTCCCATCCGCTGCCGGAAATCACTTTTTGTCGGGTGAAAAACGTCGGTATCTACCTTGTTGGGTACGACCCGGATGGGATAATCCTTCAGGAAACTCTCCCGGACAAGGTTTGCCAGCCACTCGGAGGGGACCTCCAGGGAAAGGTTTTCAATACCGGTAAAGAGCGCCTTCTTCCGCAGATAGTTCTTTCGACTGGCATCCAGAAGGGCCTTGGGATATACGTTTTTCTGAGGGCAACTTCCACAGCAGGTTTTCCACTTTTCGCAGCCCACTGCGGAAAAATAGGGACAGTTCCCGGTGAAGGCCCAGCAGTCGTGCAGGGTCCAGATGATCTGCTTCCCGCAGCTGCGCAGATAATCAAACAAAAGTCCTACGTGAATATAGTACCCGTGCAGATTGTGCAGCCAGATCACATCCGGGTCATATTCCCGGACCTGCCGGAGAAAACGGGCTGTGGCTGCCCGGGAGCCGAAGCCGCCGGTGCCGAAGATGCGGTGGCAGAGGGCGTGAAACCGGTAGTCCCAGGGACTTCCGATGGCTATGGTGGGCACACCGCACTGTGCAGCCTGCCGCCCATAGGCGATGCGGCAGGTGTGGCCCTGCTGCTCCAGCCGCTCACAGGCGGACAAAATGATTCTGCCGGTGCTGCCGAAGCCGGCGACGGAATTGATAAACAGATATTTCATGTGTCCTCCTTGCCGAGAAGCTCCCGGAAGAGGCGGACATATTGGGCGGTGCAGATGTCCGGTGTATACCTGCGGAGATAGAGCTCTCTGCATTTTTGAGACATGGCGCGGCACCCCTCCGGGTCTGCCGCCATGCCGCGGATCAGATCCGCGAGGCGTTGGCATTCTCCGTTTTTCAAATGCACGCCAGCCCCGCCCTCGATATCTGCAACAATGTCGCTGTCGTCCATGATGGCGATCAGGGGAATGCCCTCCATCATATAGCTGTAGGTCTTGCTGGGAACGCACAGGCCGGTGGTGCCGCGTTCCAGGGAAATGAGTGCGGCCCCGCTGATCTGCAGGGCATCCCGGTAGTCCTTGCCATGGAGATAGTCCAGAACCCGGGCGTTTTTCAGCCCCTCCCGGGCAATTGTCTGCTTCAGCGCATCCAGCTTGTTGCCGTGACCGGCAAAAAGAAAGAAGATCCCGTCGTCATCCTTCAGCAGGCGAATGGCACCGAGAATGGTGTCCACATCCTGCACCGTTCCCATGTTGCCAAAATAGGAGACCACGAATTTATTGCCCAGCGTTTCGGCAAAACGGTTGTCCGTCAGATCCCGATTCGGTTCGCCGTCGTCGGGATACCAGTTGGGGATGACACGGATGCTGTCCGGAGAAATGGTGCGGTGCTCCGCCAAAAAGTGCTTCATTTCGGAGGAAAGGGCCACGACCCGGTCAAACCGGGGGTAGGCAACCTTGTTGATGTGCCGCATGAGCCCGGTAACGCTGCTGTCCGGGCCCAGGGCCCCGGTTTCCAAAGCCAGCTCGGGGTACAGGTCATAGGAGACAAAAACCAGCTTGCAGCCAAAAAGCGGTTTTGCCCAGGAGACGATCCAGGGCAAAATGGGCGGGTTGGAATAGACGACCAGGGTGCGGTAATCCCGCAGCTTTCCCAGGTGGGCCAGTACGGAAAGGGTGAAGGAAAAGTAATTCACGAGCCGCCCGAAGGTGTGGCTTCGGCTGGGCTGCAGATAAGAGAGCCGCTGAATGCCGACACCGGAAATTGTCTCCTTTTTGGGGACCTGGGGGCCGTTATAGTATTCCTTGGGGTAGCCGCAGAGCACGTCCACGCGGAACCCGCTATCGTGCAGTGCCTTCGCAGTGTCAAAGGGCAGCTGGGCGGAAGAGATGTACTCGGGGTGAAAGAACTGGCACAGAAAGAGAACGTCTTTTTTGGGTTTCACGTTGGATCGAGGCTCCTTTCTGTTTCAGTGTTCGGATTCCAGCACGGAGGCGGCAAAGTCCCACAGGCAGTAGTCCTGGGGGTATTGACTTAAAGCAAAATCATAGCACAGGCTGCCGAAGGCCTTGTCTACGGCAGGGGTCATGTGACGCAGCAGGGATAGTGCCCAGCCGCAGCCGGGGACAAGGGCCACATGCCTGCCGTGCTCCCGGGCGATCTGACGAACCAGCTGTGCGGTATTGACGTATTCGGAGTTTTGGGGGCAGAAGGTGCCGCCCTCGCCGCTTTGCAGCAGCAGCCGGACCAGCTCATTCAGATTGCCCACGTAGAGCATGGACCGCCGGTTGGAGACGGCGGGGAAGCAGGGGAGCTTTCTTGCCATGGCCTCCAGAGTGCGGTAGTTCCCTTTGCAGCCCTTGCCATAGATCATGGGTGGCCGCAGAACGGCAACATGAAAACCGTCCTCCGCCAGAGCACGGAGCCCCTGCTCGGCCTTCCATTTACTGGCACCGTAATTGTCTGCAGGGTGGATAGGGGTATCTGCGGTGATGGTAACGGTTTTTCCAAAGGGGGCGGTGCAGCCGTAGACGGCAGCAGTGGAGAGGAAGAGGAACTGTCCCACGCCCTCGGCCTTGGCCTTTTCGGCAATGGCGATGGGAAGCTGTGCATTTACCCGGTCGTACAGGCTTGCCTGCCGGGGGTCCTGCTTGTCCTGCTCCATATGCACCAGGGCTGCGGTATGATAGATGGCATCGTAGCCGTGAAAATCGGCTGCTTTCCAGGCGTCATCCCGGACGCTGATGGAATCCACCCGAAATTCCTCCGGCCATTGCCCGAGATAGGCTGCAAGGCTCTTCCCCAAATAGCTGTTGGCACCGGTGATCAGAATGTGCTTCATGCCTGGTGCTCCTTGTCCATGGCACCGGTGCCGCCCTCAACAACGCCCTTGTGCTTCAGCACGGCTGTGATGGAGCCGAAGAAGCAGCGGCAGTCAAAGGCAAAGCTGAGGTTCTGCGCATATTCGCCATCCAGTTTCGCTTTTACGTCAATGGGCAGTTCGTCCCGGCCGTTGATCTGGGCCCAGCCGGTGAGGCCGGGACGGATATCGTTGGCACCGTACTTGTCCCGTTCTGCAATGAGATCAAACTGGTTCCACAGGGCAGGGCGGGGACCGATGACGGACATCTTTCCGGTAAAGATCTGAAAGATCTGGGGCAGCTCATCCAGAGAGGTCTTGCGCAGGAGCTTTCCCACGCTTGTGATGTATTGCTCCGGATTTTGGAGTTGATGGGTGGGTACATCGTGGGGGGTGCACATTTTCATGGTGCGGAATTTGAGGATCTGAAAGTGGGTCTTGTGCAGTCCCACACGCTTTTGGTGAAAGAAAATGGGGCCTGGGTCATCGATTTTTATGGCAATTGCAAGAATCAGGTACAGGGGCGACAGGATGATCACGCCGCAGCCGGAGAGCAAAATATCCAGTATCCGTTTCCCAAACTTTCGATACAAGCCGATTCCTTCTTTCTCTTCGTTTCAAAACTGCGCAAAGGCAGTATTACAGCTTTCAGTAAAGATTAGTATACCACATACAGACTCTTTCATCAAGAAAAAGTTTCCTTATAAAGGAACTTTCCGCCTGCGGGCAAAACCGCAGACGGAAATGAAAATGTATCAGCTTATTTGTATTGCGCCAGACAATCCCGGATGATGTTTTCCATCTCACCCCGCCGGGCCAGCATATCCTTTGCAAGAGCGATCTGGCAGCGGGTGCGGACCAGATTGTGCTCAGGGTACAGGGTCTTGAAATAGGGGTCGCCCTCCAGGTAGTCACCCAGGAAGCGAACGGCCAGCTCTGCCGTCAGGCAGAAGCAGCTGATGGCCAGGGTGTCGGCCTCCGCCTGGGTCATGGCGTGGGCGGTTTTTTCCAGGAAGCCCTCGGCAAAGGAACGGAAGACCTCCATATCCACGCCGGCCTTGCCGGGATCCGGGCAGTCCTCCTCGCAGCGGTTGGCGGCAAACCGGATGGCATCGCCAAAATCGTGCCCCATCAAACCGGGCATGACCGTATCCAGATCGATGACGACCAGAGCGCTGTGGTCCTCCGGGCTGAAGAGCACATTGTTGATCTTGGTATCGTTGTGGGTCACCCGCAGCGGGAGCTTTCCTGCCTGGTGCAGATCGGTCAGAGTACAGGCCAGGTCCTCGTTTTCCAGCAGAAACCGGATCTCCTCCTGAGCCTCCCCTGCGCGGTGGGCCTTGTCCTGGGCTACGGCTTCCTTGAAGTGCGCATAGCGCTGGCGGGTATTGTGGAAACCGGGAATGGTCTCCTTCAGGGAGTTGATGTCGAAGTCAGACAGCTGCTCCTGAAACTCACCGAATACCAGACCGGCATTGCGCAGGACCATGGGGTCCTTTACGGTGTTGTAGGTGACAGAGGGAATGTAGTTGGTCATGCGCCAGAAGTTATCCCCGTCGATGACGTAGGTCTTCCGGTCTGCGGTGTGGTGGAAATGCAGGCAGGTTTTTCCGGGGGATTTTGCACGGATGTGCTCCGTGACCTTGTCGATATTGTCCATGAGCCCCACAGGGTCCCGGAAGGCATAGGTGTTGACATTCTGGACCAGGAAGGACTTCTTTGTGCCGTCAGACAGACGGAAGTTTACCTTATAGGTGTGGTTGACGTTGCCCATCTGGATGGTTTCATAACCGAGATAGGTATCCTCAATGCGGAAAAGCCGACAGACCTGCTCCAATTTCTCATTCAAATCCAAAATAAAACATCCTTTCGCGTTTTAGGGTACCGAAAAGGAAAACGCATGATGGCTGCCGCAGCGCGGCAACGCACACCTAATTATTCTATCGCATCATGGGAACAATGTCAATCAAAATCGCGGTAGTTGATGAATATCTACAGAAAAATTGGAAAAATGCGGAACGATGCCGTGGAAAACTGGGCACTATTGCCAAGAGCCGTCCTTGCAGCGGAAGAGAAACAAAGGGAATTGGAGAAATTCCCCGACGGCTCCCGGAAAAGCCGAAAAAGATCATTGCAATTCAAAGAAAAAGCGGATATAATAAACTGATTCATTATCCGTATCAGGAGTGCAGAAGGCAAATGCTTTTGCTGCCTGAATGATGCGAAACGAGGTTATAACGAGGTTATGCTGTGTACTTAAAATCACTGGAATTGCAGGGCTTCAAGTCCTTTCCGGACAAAACGGTGATCCGGTTCGGCGATGATATCACCGCCATCGTAGGTCCCAACGGTTCCGGAAAATCCAATATTTCCGACGCGATCCTGTGGGTCATGGGCGAACAGAGCTCCAAGACCCTCCGGGGTGCCAAAATGGAGGATGTGATCTTTGGCGGAACGGCCAAGCGCCCGCAGCTGGGCTTTGCGGAGGCAACGCTGACGCTGGACAATTCTGACCGGGCTCTGGCCTATGATGCCGATGAGGTGGTCGTCACCCGGCGCTACTACCGCTCCGGCGACGGCGAATACTATATCAACCGCCAGTCTGCCCGCCTGAAAGATATCAATGAGCTCTTGATGGACACCGGTCTGGGCCGGGAGGGCTACTCCAATATCGGCCAGGGCCGCATCGATGAGATCCTTTCCCTGAAAAGCGGGGACCGCCGGGAGATCTTTGAAGAGGCTGCCGGTATCTCCAAATACCGCCACCGGAAAGAGGAGACAGAGCGCCAGCTGGAGCGCACGGAAGACAATCTGCTGCGCATCGGCGATAAGGTCTCCGAGCTGGAGCTGCAGTTGGAACCGCTGAAGCTTCAATCGGAAAAGGCCCAGAGGTATCTGGAAATGAAGGAGGAGCTGAAGGGAGTAGAGGTAGCCGTATGGCTGGATACCCTGGATAAGCTCTCCGCTGCCGCAAAAAAAGCGGAAGAGGACTATGCGTCGGCTTCCTTCGTCCTGCAGCAGGCCCACGACGATCTGGACGGACTTTACCGTCAGGCAGAGGAGCTGGGCGGGGCCCTGCGGGAAAAGGATGCCGCCCTGGAATCCGTCCGGGTCAAGACCTCCATGTTCCAGAGTACCCATCAGCAGCTGGACGGCCAGATGGCCGTGCTGCGGGGGAATGTGGAAAACAACAATGCCAACTTAAGCCGCATTGAAGAGGAGCTTCGGGGCCAGCAGGATCGGTCCGGCGGTCTGGAAAGCCAGATCGCCCAGACCGAGCAGCGGGTGGAGCAGATTGATCGGGACCTTGCCGATGTGCGCTCCTCGATCGCGGCCTCCCAGCAGAAGCTGGTCGAAATGACCGCTTCCGCGCAGGGCCTGAGCAAACGGTTCCTGGAGCTGCGGACCAAGCAGACGGAGCTGCAAACGGAGATTGCCGGCTGCGAGGCGGATATCCGGGCTTTGGAAGAGAACCGGGAGAGCTCCCGGCAGCGCCTTGCTCAGCTGGAGGAGGATCTGTCCTCCGGCAGAGAGCGGCGGGAAGATGCGAAGAAAAATCTGGAGGACTGCCGCCGGGAGCTGAAAAACGCCCAGGACCAGGTGACGGCCTCTAAAAATGTGATCTCCGGCTTTAGCCTGCGACAGGAGAGCCGAAAAAAGAACCGGGACGATGCAGCAGAAACGCTGCGGCAGCTGTCGGCCCAGCTGGATGGCATCTCCGCCAAGATCCGGGTGTTCCGGGCCATGGAGCGGGACTATGAGAGCTATCAGAAATCCGTAAGGATGATCATGCAGGAGGCCCAGCGGGGCGGACTGCGGAATATCCATGGGCCGGTGTCCCGGTTGATTCGTACGGAAAACAGCTACACCGTTGCCATTGAGATCGCCCTGGGTGCGGCCATGCAGCAGATCGTTGTGGACAGCGAGGCCGACGGCAAAGCGGCAATTTCCTATTTGAAGCGCACCGGCGGCGGCCGGGCCACGTTTTTGCCCCTGTCGACCATCTGGGGCAAGAGCCTCCAGGAGCCCGGCGTGGAGAAGTGCCGGGGCTTCGTGGGCGTGGCGGCAGATCTGGTCAGCTTCGACCCGAAGTACCGGAATATTGTATTGAATCTGCTGGGCCGGACGGTGATTGCCGAGGATATCGATGCGGCTATCGCCATGGCAAGGCAGTTCAAAAACCGGTTCCGTATTGTGACCCTGGATGGCCAGGTCATGAATGCCGGCGGCTCTATGACCGGCGGCTCTGTGAATAAAGATGCAGGCATTCTGTCCCGGGCCAATGAGCTGGAACGGCTGACGGCCCAGGAAAAGCAGCTCCTTTCCCAGCGGGAGGCGGAGCAGGCCAGACTGCAGGAGTGCCAGCGGCTGTTTGACCAGGTGGAGTTCCAGCTGGGTACCGCCCGGGACCAGCTCCGGGAGGCGGAGGACCAGGTTCTTCGGCTCCAGGGGCAGGAAAAGCAGTATGAGGTGCTCTATAATGCCATTGCTGAGGCGGAGAGCTCTGCTGACCGGGAGCGGGAGAGTCTGCAATCCAGGGACCGCAGCGACGGGGAACGTCTATCTGCCCAGAAGGCAAAGCTGCAGATTTTTGAAAAGGATCTGGCCAAGACCCGGCAGCAGGCGGAAAGCCTGGAGGGCAGCCAGTCCGAGGCGGCCCAGGCTACCGACGCCATTACGGGCCACATGACGGAGCTGCGGACCAAGGAAGCGGCTCTGGATGCCGAACGGACCACGGCCCTTTCCCATATGGAGGACCTGAAGAGCCTGATGTCTGCCATGGAGGGAGACCGGGAGAAGAAGCAGGCACTGATGGATGCTATGCGGCAGGAGAATCAGCGCATTTCCCAGGAAATCGAGCAGTTGGAGCAGCGGCAGCAGGCCAACGATGCGGAAGCCGCCGCCATGAACGAGACCCTGCAGCAGATGCAGCAGGCCCGGGCAGACACCGAGGCAGGAAAGACCAAAGCCGAGCACGATGCCCAGGAGAAGAACAAGGAAATCCTCAATATGGAGCGGGCCTGTGCCCTGCTGGAGCAGAAAAAGGTCACCTCCTCCATGGAGGAGCGGCAGATCGTGGACAAGCTGTGGGATTCCTATGGCCTGACCCCCGGCACGGCCGGAGAGGCCCGGGGCGAGATCGAGTCCGTGTCCGCAGGCAACAAGCGCATTGCAGAGCTGAAACGGAAAATCGCCGCCTTGGGAACGCCCAACCTGGGAGCCATCGATGAATATGCCCGGGTCAACGAGCGCTACAGCTATCTTGCGGAGCAGCGGGACGACGTACTCACCTCCAAGCGGGAGCTGGAAAGCATCATCCGGGATATTACAAAGGAAATGACCTCCATTTTCGTGGAGCAGTTTGGCAGGATCGATCATTATTTCGGCCAGGTCTTTGAAGAGATGTTTGGCGGCGGCAAGGGGCAGCTGATTCTGGAGGATCCGGAAAACCCCTTGACCTGCGGCATTGAGATTCGGGTGCAGCCCCCCGGAAAGCAGGTCAAGACCATTACGCTGCTCTCCGGCGGCGAAAAGGCCTTTGTGGCCACTGCGCTGTACTTCGCCATTTTGAAGGTGCGGCCTACGCCCTTCTGTCTGTTGGACGAGATCGACGCAGCCCTGGACGACCGGAACGTGGACCGGTTTGCCGGGTACCTGCACAACCTGAAAAAAACCCAGTTCATCGTCATCACCCACAGGCGCGGCACCATGGAGGCTGCGGATGTGCTCTACGGCGTGACCATGCAGGAGCAGGGCGTGTCCAAGCTCCTGCGCCTGGACCTGAACCAGATGGAAGAATACCTGGGAATTGGAGAATAAAGGAAAAAGGAGAATACTATGGGATTTTTTGACAAGATCAAGGCAGGCCTGACCAAGACCCGGGATGCCCTTAGCGACAGCCTCAGCGGCCTGTTTTCCGGCGGTACGGAAATCGATGATGATTTCTATGATGAGCTGGAGGAGAGCCTGATCCTGGCAGACCTGGGCGTGGAGACGGCTGCCAAGGCCACGGCAGCTCTGCGGAAAACCATCCGGGAGCGCCATATCACCAAGACAGAGGAAGCCAGAAGCGCGCTGAAGGAGATCCTGACGGACATGGTCAGCGTGGGCTCTGCGGAACTGGATCTGAGCACGACGCCCAGCGTGGTGCTGGTCATCGGCGTCAACGGTGTGGGCAAGACCACCACCATTGGCAAAATCGCCAAACAGCTGTGCGATGAAGGAAAGAAGGTCCTGCTGGTGGCGGGAGATACCTTCCGGGCTGCCGCCGCAGACCAGCTGGAAATCTGGGCGGAACGCAGCGGGGCAGACATCGTCCGCCAGCACGAGGGCGCGGACCCCGCTTCCGTTGTGTATGACGGCATCCAGTCCGCCAAGACCAAGGGCGTAGATGTGATCATCATCGATACGGCAGGACGTCTGCACAACAAGACGAACCTGATGAACGAGCTGAACAAGATCAGCCGCATCGTGGAGCGGGAGCTGCCCAATGCCTCCCGGGAGGTGCTGCTGGTGCTGGACGGAACTACCGGCCAGAACGGTCTGATCCAGGCCAAGCAGTTCAAGGAAATCGCCGGGGTAACGGCTCTGGCGGTCACCAAGCTGGATGGCACGGCCAAGGGCGGTATTGTTATCGCCGTGGCGGATACCCTGGGCCTGCCGGTGAAATTCATTGGCGTTGGCGAAAAGGCAGAGGACCTGATGCGCTTCCAGGCAAAGGACTTTGTGGATGCCCTGTTTGAATGAGGAACGGTATATGAAGGTAGTATTGGCAAGCAAAAATAAGCACAAACTGGTGGAAATCAGCCAGATCACGGAAAAATTCGATATTCAGCTGGTGCTGGAATCGGACTTGGGCGTGGATATCGACGTGGAGGAGACGGGCTCCACCTTCGAGGAGAATTCCTTCCTGAAGGCCAATGCCGTCATGCAGGCCACGGGACTGCCCGCTCTGGCAGATGATTCCGGCATTGCGGTGGACGCACTGAACGGAGAGCCGGGTATCTATTCCGCCCGCTACGGCTTTGACGAAAGCCTGGACGATGCGGGCAGAGTACAGCTGCTGCTGAAAAATATGAAGGATGTGCCGGATGACAAGCGGCAGGCAAAATTCGTCTGCGTCATCACCCTGGTGACCCCGGACGGCAAGTCCATCCAGGCCCGGGGCGAGGTCCATGGCTTTGTGACCCATGCCCCCGCCGGAGAAGGCGGCTTTGGCTACGATCCCATTTTCTATTATCCGCCATTCGGAAAGACCTTGGCCCAGGTTCCCCAGGAGGAGAAAAACCGGGTGTCCCACCGGGCAGAGGCGTTGAAGATTTTCTATACAAAACTAAAGGAGGCAGGCTATGCTGAACAGTAAGCAGCGCGCTGAGCTGCGGGCTCAGTCCAACGATTTGGATACCACCCTCATGGTGGGCAAGGGCGGCGTCACGGAAGCCGTCATTGCGGAGGCGGAAAACCAGCTCACCGCAAGAGAATTGGTCAAGGGGAAGGTCCTGGAAGGGGCCCTGATGTCCCCCCGAGAGGTCAGCGATGCCATTTGTGAGGCCACCGGTGCCGAGGGTGTTGCCTGCGTGGGCTCCAAGTTTGTGATCTACCGCTTCAGCGAGAAAAAGCAGGCTGAGCGGAACATGACCGGCCGGGCCAAGCGGAAGGAAACCCCTGTCAGCAAGTCCGACCCTGTGCGCAAGGGCATTCGTGCCCGCCGCCATGCGGCCAAGCTCCAGCGGGAGCAGCGCAATGCCTTCTTTAAGGAGAAGGCTGTGGAGCGGGCCATTGAGCGGGACCGGGAAAAGCAGCTGCGGCAGAAGGAAAGGGACTGATTTCGGCTTCCTTAGAAACATGCGGGATTCTTGGAAGGGGAGAGAGAAATGGAAAAAATCGGCATTTTTGGAGGTTCTTTCAATCCGCCCCATATCGGGCACATTCAAAGCGCCGCATATGCGGCTGACTGTCTGGGGCTGACGAGGCTGCTGCTCGTGCCAACCTGGCAGACTCCCGGAAAGACGGCCCCGGATGCGATCCCGGCGCAGCGCCTGGAGATGCTGCGCCTGGCAGTACAGGGCATTGAAAAGGCGGAGGTTTCCAATTTGGAAATTTCTGCCGGAAGAGAATGCTTCACCTATGATACGGTGCGCTTGATTCAGGGGCAGTATCCCGGTGCAGAAATCTATTTGCTGCTGGGGGCGGATATGTTCCTGAAATTCCGGCAGTGGAGGTTTGCATCGGAGCTGCTGCGCTGCGTGACCCTGGCTGCACTGCGGCGGGGAGAGAAGAAGGAAGCGGCCCAGCTGGAAAGCGAGGCCCGGGAGCTGATGGCGCTGGGCGGAAAGGTCATCCTTCTGGAAAATCCCGTTGTATCCATTTCCTCCACCCAGGTCCGGCGGCTCCTGGCTTTCCGGGCCGGGGATGAGTTCCTGCATCCGGAGGTCCTTGCGTATATCCGGCGGGAGAAGCTCTACGATACGGCGGCAGATTTCCGAAATCTGCCCATGGAGCGGCTGGAGCCTGTGGTTATCCGGCTGCTGAATCCCAACCGGGTGAAGCACGTTCTCGGCTGCCGGGATACGGCAGTAGCCCTGGCAAAGCGCTGGGGAGCAGACGAAACGGATGCCGCCCGGGCGGGGATCCTGCACGATATCACCAAGGCTTTGGATGGGCCGCTGCAATTGACATTGTGCCAGGCGTATGGTAAAATGTTAGACGATTTTTCCAGAAAATACCCCAAAACCCTCCATGCGCTCACAGGAAGCCTGGTTGCGCAGCGGATTTTTGGGGAAAATGAGGCTGTGGTTTCCGCAATCGAATCCCATACCACGGGAAAGGCCAATATGAACCTGCTGGAAACCATCATCTATGTGGCAGACTATATGGAGCCCAACCGGGATTTTCCCGGAGTGGAGCGCCTGCGGGAGCTGGCCTTCTCCGACATCCGCGCAGCGCTGAAGCTGGGCCTGGAAATGACCCTGGAGCATCTGGCGGAGCAGGGCGGGGAAGTGTCCCCCGCCTCCCGGGAGGCTCTGGCGTATCTGAACACTTAGAAACAGGGCTCCCCTGAAAGGGGAGCTGTCTCGGCGTCAGCCGAGACTGAGAAGTTCGGTCTTGAAATATCCCCTCTGGCCTTTCAGGCCACCTCCTCTTTCAGGGGAGGCAAAACCATTCCCAGAAAGGAACAAATGAATGCTTACACCCAAAGAAATCGCTTATGAAGTAACCAAGGCCCTGGATTCCAAGAAGGGCATGGATATTCAGCTGCTGAAAATTGACCGCGTCAGCTCTCTGGCAGACTATTTCCTGATTTGCACCGGCACTTCCAATACCCATGTCAAGACCCTCTGCGACTACGCCGAGTACACCATGGAGCAGTTGGGCGAGCCTATGCTGGGCCGGGAGGGCCACCGGGGCAACTCCTGGGAGCTGCTGGACTTCGGTACCCTGGTTGTCCATGTGTTTACGGAAGAGGCCCGGCAGTTTTACGCCCTGGAGCGCCTGTGGGCGGATGCCGAGCGTGTAGACCTGAAAGATATCATCGTGGAAGAACCCGCGAATTAACAGGAGATGGAAAGCAATGAATTACGATTTTGCCGCCATTGAGGCCAAGTGGCACAAATATTGGGAGGAAAACGATACCTTCCATACGGATGTGTGGGATTTCTCCAAGCCCAAGTATTATGTTCTGGATATGTTCCCCTATCCTTCCGGCGTGGGCTTGCATGCAGGCCATCCCGAGGGCTACACGGCAACGGATATCATGTCCCGCATGAAGCGGATGCAGGGCTACAATGTGCTGCACCCCATGGGCTATGATTCCTTTGGCCTGCCCGCTGAGCAGTACGCCATCAGTACCGGCAACCATCCCGAGGGCTTTACCAAGAAAAATATCGAGACCTTCTCCAAGCAGCTCAAGGAGCTGGGCTTTGACTACGACTGGTCTAAGATGATCGCCACCTCTGACCCCAGCTTCTACAAGTGGACCCAGTGGATATTCAAGCAGCTCTATGAGGCGGGCTATGCCAAGCGCATTGAGATGCCGGTGAACTGGTGCGAAGAGCTGGGCACTGTGCTAAGTAACGACGAGGTCATCGACGGCAAGTCCGAGCGGGGCGGCTATCCCGTTGTGAAGAAGAACATGATGCAGTGGGTCATCGACCAGCCTGCCTTTGCTGAGAAGCTGCTGGAGGGCCTGAATGAGATCGACTGGCCTGAATCCACCAAGGAGATCCAGCGCAACTGGATCGGCAAGTCTACCGGCGTAGAGGTGGACTTCAAGCTGGTGGGCGGCGGTGATTTCTCCATCTATACCACCTGTATCGAAACCATTTACGGTATTACCTTCATGGTCCTGGCTCCCGACGGTAAGGTCGTCCAGGATCTGATGGACCGGATCGAGAACAAGGAAGAGGTCCAGGCCTACATCAACGAGACCGTCAAGAAGAGCGATATGGACCGCACCGAGCTGAACAAGGGCAAGACCGGCTGCCGCCTCCAGGGCGTGTATGCCATCAACCCTGTCAATGGCAAGCAGGTGCCTGTGTTCATCGGCGATTTTGTTCTGGCCGGCTACGGCACCGGCGCCGTTATGGCTGTGCCCAGCCACGACCAGCGTGACTTTGAGTACGCCGTGGCCCATAGCATTCCCATGATCCAGGTCATTGAGGGGCGGGATGTTTCCGAGTGCGCCTTTGAGAAGCAGGACTACCTGGGCAAGGGCTGTAAGCTGATGAATTCCGAGGAGTTCACGGGGCTGACTGTGGAGGAGGCCAAGGAGGCCATTACCCAGAAGCTGGAAAAGATGGGCGTTGCCAGAAGAAAGGTCAACTACCATTTCCGGGAGTGGATTTTTGCCCGTCAGCGCTATTGGGGCGAGCCCGTACCCTGCGTCTATACCCAGGACGGCAAGATCTATTTTGTCCCCGATGAGGAGCTGCCTGTCATCCTGCCCGAGCTGGAAGACTATAAGGGCCGCAACGGTCAGGCACCTCTGGAAAATGCCACCGAGTGGAAGCAGTACAACCGCAACGGCATTCAGGGCACCCGGGAGACCTCTACCATGCCCGGCTCCGCCGGTTCTTCCTGGTATTACATGCGTTATATCGACCCCCAGAACGACAAGGAGTTCTGCAATCAGGAGCTGCTGAAGCACTGGATGCCTGTGGACCTGTATGTGGGCGGCCCGGAGCACGCCGTGGGCCACCTGATGTACTCCCGTATCTGGAACCGCTTCCTGTACGACAAGGGCCTGTCCCCTGTGAAGGAGCCCTTCAAGAAGCTGGTGCACCAGGGCATGATCCTGGGCGAGAACGGCATCAAGATGGGCAAGCGCTTCCCCAAGTACGTTGTGAACCCCAGTGATATCGTTCGGGACTACGGCGCAGATACCCTGCGGCTGTATGAGATGTTCATGGGCCCTCTGGAGGTTTCCAAGCCCTGGAGCTCCCAGGGTGTGGCCGGTGCCAAGAAGTTTATCAACCGTGTGTGGAACTTCTTCTCCGAGAGCGCCAACATCACCGATACTGACGACGGCAAACTCACCAAGATCTACCACCAGACCGTGAAGAAGGTCTCCTCCGATTTTGAGGCCCTGGCCTTCAATACCGCCATTGCCCAGATGATGGTCTTTGTCAATGAGGTCTATAAGAACGGTACCTGCCCCAGAGAGTACGCCGAGGGCTTCATTAAGATGATCTCCTGCATCATCCCCCATGTGGGCGAGGAGCTCTGGCAGCTGCTGGGCCACGACCACACCATTGCCTTTGAATCCTGGCCCACCTACGACGAGGCCAAGTGCAAGGATCACGAGGTCACCATTGCCGTCCAGATCAACGGCAAGATGCGGGGCACCGTCCTGATGGATGCGGACCTGGACAACGACACCGTGGTGAAAAATGCCCTGGCCGATGAGAAAATCGCCCGCTTCCTGGAGAAGCAGGGGGGCAGTGTGGTGAAGACCATTGTGGTCAAGAACAAGCTTGTCAACCTGATCGTGAAATAATTTTGAATTTTTTTGAAAAAACTCGAATTATTTCTTGACATTTGGGTGAATCCACCATATAATAATCAAGCCGTATGGCCCTGAAAGCATCCAGGATCGAGCCGGATGCATCGGAGGGAGGGAAAACAATGTCTGAAATTCGCGTAAAGGAGAACGAGTCTCTGGAGAGCGCTCTGCGTCGTTTTAAGCGCAGCTGTGCCAAGGAGGGCGTTATCGCCGAAGTTAAGAAGCGCGAGCATTACGTCAGCCCCAGCCTGAAGCGTAAGCAGAAGTCTGAAGCTGCCCGCAAGAACAAGAGAAAGTTCTACTAATATCCCTCTTGAGTTGTGCGCTAGCCGCCCCGGAGTTTCCGGGGCGGCTTTTTTAGGCCTCCCATTCCTGGCTGAGCCCCACGGCCAGCTCTGCTCCAAACGCTGCAGCCTGTTCCAGTATGGCTTCTATGCAGCGGAGATCCCGGTATAGTGTGAACTGAAAGCCATTGGGCGTTGGCTCAATGGAATAGCGGCAGCACAGCCCGGGATCTTTGAATTTTCCGGAAGCTGCCATTCGGGGCAGCGGGGTGCGCGTGCAGCCCTGCTTTGTAAGCGCCAGCCGGACGGCTGCCGGGGCGGTGTCCAGCCAGATCTTTTTCCCGGCCCAGGGAGAAAGCGCCTCCTCGATGGTTTGATCTGCTGCCACAGGGGGCAGAAAGAGACGGCAGCCCTCTGCTGCATAGGCCGGAGGCGCAGCCAGGGGAACGGTCAGCTCCCGGGCCAGCAGCCGGACCAGCTCCCGCTGCGGTGCATTTTCCGCCTGCTGGAAGTCCAGCAGAAGGCCGGTGCAGGAGAGCTTTTCCAGAGCTTCTGCCAGCTGGTCAAGAATGTGCTCCGGATCCTGAGCCGCCATGGGTACCCGGTCATCCACTACCAGCAGCACGCCGCGCGGAAGTGCCTGCGGAAGTCCCACAAGCCCATCATCGGAAAAATGGCAGCCCATTCGGGCAAGCCTTGGGGGAAGACGGACACATGCAGCGATTTCACCATCCGTCATGGCCAGATATTGCGGGATTCCCATGGACAAATCCTCCTCACCGTGCTATAATAACCCAAGAATCGGGGATCAGCAGCCGAAGCGTGTTTCTCCGTTAGCATATGTTTGAAGGAGAGCAACTATGTCTTTTTCGCTTCTGCCCAGGTTTTTGACCCCGGAGCTGACAGATCTGACCTCGGATTTTTTGCTGGAGAAGGGGATCCGTTTGCTGATGATGGATTTTGATAATACCATCGTCCCCTATACCACCGATGTCCCTACAGAGCGGATGCGCTCCTGGCTGGAAGAGATGAATGCTTCCCCTGTGAAGATCGCCATCGTTTCCAACAGCAAGAATGACCGCCTGATCCGCTTCTGCGAAACCTATCATCTGGACTATATCATGCGGGCCCATAAGCCGAGACCCCGGGGGCTGCAGCAGTGCATGGCCCGGTTCGGCTTCGCCCAGGAGCAGTCTGCCATTGTGGGCGATCAGATTTTTACGGATACACTGGCCGGAAACCTGGCGGGGGTCACCCCCATTTTGGTAAAGGCCATTGATAATCACACCTTCTGGCTGAAGGCACGCCACGTTCTGGAGCTGCCTTTTGTCTTTGCGGCGAGAAAAAGGAGAATAAAAACATGAAAAATCTGGAAAAGTTCCTGTCCCTGCTGGATGGCGAGGTCGACGGTCTGCTGCTGACCTCTCGCTACAGCCGCCATTACGGCGCGGAATTCGACATTGCCGAGGGTATGGCAATCGTAACGAAGAAGGGCTGCCGTTATTTCACCGACAGCCGTTATATTGAGTCCGCCCAGGCAAATATCAGGGGCTTTGAGGTCCTGGATGTGAATTCCGGCCGGAATTATGCCAAGTGCCTCAATGAAGCCATTGCGGACTTTGGCGTCACCGCTCTGGGCTATGAGGAAAACTATCTGACCGTGGCCGAGTTTATGGGCCTGGAAAAGAACCTGAATGCCAGGCTGGTGCCCTTCAATGCCAAGATCAATGGCTTCCGGGATGTGAAAGAGGACTGGGAGCTGGACCTGCTGCGCAAGGCACAGAAGATCGCCGATAAAGCCTTCAAAGATACCCTGCCCAGAATCCATGCCGGTATGACCGAACTGGAGGCCCAAGCGGAGCTGATTTATGAGATGTATAGGAACGGTGCCCAGGGCCTGTCCTTTGATCCCATCGTTGTCTCCGGACCCAATACCAGCATGCCCCATGGCGTAGCAGGGGAGCGGGTCATTCAGGAAGGCGATTTCATCACCATGGACTTCGGCGTGCTCTATCAGGGCTACTGCTCGGATACCACCCGTACCTTTGCCGTGGGCTACGCCACCGAGGAAATGAAGAAGGTCTACAATGTGGTCCTGCAGGCACAGCTGGCCGGTATCGCCGTTACCAAGGCCGGTGTCACCGGTGCTGAGGTGGACGGCGCTGCCCGGAAGGTCATTTCTGACGCGGGCTATGGCGATTATTTCGGCCACAGCTACGGCCATGGCGTTGGCCTGGAGATCCACGAGGGCCCCAATATGAGCTTCCGCAATGAAAAGCCCATCCCCGCCGGAGCCGTTACCTCTGCCGAGCCCGGCGTCTATCTGCCCGGAAAATTCGGCGTCCGTATTGAGGATGTAACAATTGTGACCGAGAATGGCTGCGAAGATATCACCAATATTCCCAAAGATTTGCTGATTATCTAAATTTTTTCAGAATACCCCTTGCAAAATGACGGCATATGGGGTAAACTAACGTGGTTAAGGATATAGATTCTTGTATCCCCCCAAGGGAACATAAATTAGGAGGATAAACCAATGATTTCTGCAAGTGATTTTAGAAACGGCGTAACCTTTGAAATGGATGGCAAGGTTATGCAGGTCATCGAGTTCCAGCACGTGAAGCCCGGCAAGGGCGCTGCTTTCGTCCGCGTGAAGATGAAGAACGTCATCACCGGCGGCGTGACTGAGACCAGCTTCAATCCCTCTGCCAAGTACCCCACTGCATATATTGAGCGCAAGAAGATGGAGTACTCTTACAACGACGGCAACCTGTACTACTTCATGGATGGCGAGACCTACGAGCTGACCCCCATCGATGGCAGCGTCCTGGACGATTCCTTCAAGTTCGTCAAGGAGAACGATGTCTGCACCATCATGAGCTACAAGGGCAATGTCTTCGGCGTGGAAGCTCCCAACTTTGCTGACCTGGTGGTCACCAAGACCGAGCCCGGCTTCGCCGGCAACACCGCTACCAACGTCCTGAAGCCCGCCACTCTGGAGACCGGCGCCGACGTGAAGGTGCCCCTGTTCATCAACGAGGGCGACAAGATCCAGATCGATACCCGCACCGGCGAGTACCTGGGCCGTTCCAAGGTTTAATCACAGCTGTCTTGGCTGAAAGGAGAACGAATATGACGATTTCTGAAAAATCCGCCTACCTGAAGGGGCTCATGGACGGCCTGAAGCTGGACACGGAGACCAACGAGGGAAAGATGATCGCTGCCATCGTTGATTTGCTCGGCGATATGTCCAAGCGTATGGTGGACATTGAGGATACCACCATTGCCATCTCCGATGAGCTGGACGAGATCGAAGAGGACCTGGACGCCATCGAAGACTTCATCCTGGATGAAGACGACGAGGACGACTGGGACGAGGATTACGAAGATTACGAAGATGACGAGGACTACTACGACCCCGAAGAGGACGACTCTGAGGACGAGGAGGAGCCCGAGGAGGGCTTTGACTTCGGCGATGAGGATTCCACCATCTACGAGGTAGAGTGTGCCTGCGGCAATGTCATCGACTTCGACGAAGAAGTGCTTGAGTCCGGCAGCATTGTCTGCCCCAAGTGCGGTGAAACTCTGGAATTCTCCTTCGAAGACGAGGAAGACCAGTAATTGCAAGTTTTCTTCCCAGCGGCGGAGTCATCCGCCGCTGGGGATCTGTCAGAAACCCGAAAGAAAACACTTGACAGATGAGCCAATTTATGCTATTATATCACCCGTGATGACAAGCGTCACGTTTCTGAACGGGCCTTTAGCTCAGTTGGTCAGAGCCTCCGGCTCATAACCGGATAGTCCCGGGTTCGAGTCCCTGAAGGCCCACCACAAAGCCAAGGTTTCATTCCTTTTTGAATAAAAGACATAGGGGTATAGCTCAATTGGTAGAGCGGCGGTCTCCAAAACCGTAGGCTCAGGGTTCAAGTCCTTGTGCCCCTGCCAAGATCACCGAACATGATTTGTTCGGTGGTTTTCCTTTTTCTTGCATTTTTTAGTATTTCTAAATTGAAAAAGTTTGATTTTTACCAACCGATATTTTTACTGTTTCGTGTTTTCCCTTATTTTTTCCCTTATTGAGCTGCACTTGTTTCCCTTATGGATTCGTAGAACTTCTGCATTCTTGTTGCACTGTCTCGCCGCATCTGCTCCGTTACGTGACCGTAGACATCCAGGGTGAACGCCGCTGTAGCGTGACCTAAATTTGCCTGTACTGTCTTGATGTCATCTCCGGCCTGCAATGAGCTGACTGCGAAGCTGTGACGCAGGTCGTGAAAGCGAGCCCCTGGGACACCTACACGCTGCGCAACCGCCTTGAAGCGTTTCACGACAGTACGCCTTACAAGATGTTTTCCCAAGGCGTCAGTAAAAACAAGATTGTATGGATTGTCCCATGCTTCACCGGCTTCGGCACTTGCAAATCTTTGATTGCGCCACTCCTGCTGAAGTGCTTCCATCACAATGGAGGCCGGTGTAATCGTTCTTCCTTTGCCGCTTTTCGGAGTGCAAAAGAAGTATTCACCATCCTTACACTGAAGCTGCTGCTTCACAAAGATAACGCCCTTTTTGAAATCCACATTTTCCCAGGATAGTCCCAGCAGCTCGCCTTGACGCATTCCCGTAAAGATCGCCACTGTGAACAGATTACAATAGCTGTCCTGGTTCGCTTCTTTTAGGAATAGTGCTATCTCATTATGCTCCAAAGGTTTGATCTCTGGCTTCTGAATTTTTGGGAGCACACAGGCTGCTGTTATTTACTGTAAGAGGCAGATATCGATTATACCAGTGGATATCGTGGAATATCGCGTATTCTGTATTCAAACGACGGGCTAATTTTTGTAACATACGATCATTATCAAACTTTTTCAGAAATCGTGTAAACGTGTAAAGAGGTGTGAAAATGGACGATTATGCATATACATTGGTAACAGATAATCCCATTGTTGTTGACTTTTCTGGATGCAAATATCTGGATGATCTACATGAACGCATCCGAAAAAGTTTCGGATTTCCAGCGTGCTGCGGAAAAAACTGGGATGCAGTTTGGGATTGCATCGATGGATACTTTGATGAGAATGAGAGCAGGACAATTCAGATCAGGGGTTTCCAGTCGATGCCAAATGAATAACAGGAATACTGTAAACCAATGTGGGGTATCTTTTCCGATTTACAGAAAGAATGCAGAAACATTATTGTGTGTCGTGAATCGTAAAAAAGCTGAGCGCCCTGAGTTTAGCCTGCTGTACCTGCTGTGCGGCGCTTCGATGTTGACGATTATACTGAGCGTGCGTTTCAGGATTTTTCATAGCAGTTTAATTCTAGCGCAAAAAACCACATCGGCCAACCCTTTTTGGGGATGGCGATGTGGTTTTTTCTTTGGGGCGCATTTTGCAACGCGCCCGGCGCGGGTTATTTGCTACAGCAGCCGTTATCGGGCTGGCATCTGGGCTTGCAGTCGCAGCCCTTGGGGGTGAACTGGGCGGCAGGGAAGGGGATGCGGCTGAACAGCTCGCAGGGGTCCTCGGCGCAGCCCGGGGAGTCACAGCACTCCTTGGTAGGGATGCTGTAGTCCATAACGGGTACGATGAGCTGTGCGTCCCGTTCCAGCCGGACGATGGAGAACTGCCCCAGGGTCACATAGAGCCTTCTGCGGTCTCCCTGCAGTACCAGGTCCTCATCGAACATGGTCTTCACCCAGTCCGGCATCTGCATAGGACAGTCCCGCCCCCCGCACTCACAGGCTTCCCGAACCCGAGAGCTGAGCACCATGGGGTCCAGAGCCGCCACCACAGCCGTTGGCCGGTTGGCCAGGTTTCGGGTGATGGCGTCTGCCGTGCAGGGGCGCAGGTCGCTGCGGTAGATGTGGGCGCAGCTTTCTTCACCGCAGAGGACGACCCGCTTGGTAAAGACGGCCAGGCCGCAGAGTGTTGCCGGGCGGTTGGCGCCGATGATGGTATCGGCCAGGATGCGGTAGTAGAAGGTAATGTCTACGCAGTAATGATTCCGGTCGAAGGTCACGGGCTCCACATCTATGTAGGTGCTTAGGAGCTCGGCGCAGCGGACACGGGTGTTTGCGGAGCCGTCCAGAGCCCGCTGGGAGCCCGCGGTCAGGTAAACGGGCAGGTCCTCGATACAGTCTTTGTCCCGACAGGAATCGGTGATTTTCCGGGTGTGAATGGACATTGCCTGCCGCAGCTCATTGGGATTGCAGCGCAGGGTATCGGTGCATTGATCGGCCATGAAATTCCCTCCTGAAAGAGGAGACTCCGATTCGTGAAAATCGGAGCCTCCGTAATTTTTTCTCTCAGGACAGTGTATGCATTGAGCCGGAATTGGTGTTATTGGAATCACTGGTAAAGTGTTTGCAGCCATTGAAAATGAGGCTGCTGAGACAGCTTCAGGATCAAAAGGCTGATTCCCAAGGATAGGGCAAGGGTCAGTGGAAAACGTGCCGCTGCGTTGCATGCAGGCGACATGTGATCGACGATGGGGAGAACGAAAATCTTATTCACCGCGATATGGGTCAGGTACAGCAGCAGAGAGAGCTTGCGCATTGTCCGGTAGCAGGGGCGGCTTTTGGGGGAGAGCTGCATCAGAAACACCAGCGCCAGGTAGGCCGCAGGCAGGAGAAACAGATACATATCCGTTCCCGGGGCTTCGCCCTTACTCCGGGTAAAGGAAACCTCCAGATACAGCAGAACCATGGAGATTAAGAAACCGACACCGGAACGACGCTTTGACAGCTTCGAGGGATGGTAGGCAAGATACATTCCCATGGCGACATATGGGAAGCCAAAGAAAAGACCGTTTCGAGTGGTGGTAAATACCTTTTCATAGAGGTGCAGAGCGGAGAAGAGGGGTGTGCCTTCCAGTGGGCGGAGCAGGAAGAACCAGCTCTGGCCCAAGAGCCCTACGCAGTAGAGGAGACCGGACAGGCCGAAAATTCCCTCCGGGCGAACGCCCTTGTATAGCAGCCAGCCAACCAGCGCTGCGGCGGCGGCCAACGCCGACAAATACCATAGGTGCGCATAGCTCCCTGTGAGCAAAAAGTTGCTCAGAAAGCCGACGAAGCCTTCCGGCAGATTTTTCCCGCTTTCCCTGGCTTCGCGGATGATCCAGGGCAGATAGAGAATCGTCCAGAGGACATACAGCCGCAGAATGCGCAGGACATAGGCCTTGCTGGGGGCGGCGGAAAAGGGCTGGGAGGCTGTTTTTCGGAACAGGAAGAAGCCGGCGGAGAGAAGGAAAAGGGCACAGCAATTCTGCCCAGGTAGGAACGGAAGAAGCTGTTTACAGCCTGCGCCAAAGGGGATACGGCGGCGTTGCCAAGAGGTGGAAAATGGATGGTGACAATCAAAATAGCGCAGAAAAACTTCGCAGCATCAACGGCATTGTATTGCCTGGATGTTTGAGCTGTCTTCATAGCGGCCCTCTTATTTCCAGGAAAAGCGGTATACGGTCTCACTTATATAGCGCTTCCCTGCGGGGACAATAGGCTTTTTCCACTGGGGCTTGTTCAGAGCATCGGGGTAGAACTGGGTTTCCAGGGCAATACCGCTGTTTTTTCCGTAGTGGACGCCGCCTTTGCCGGTCTGATCCAGGTAGTTTCCGGAATAGAGCTGAACGCCGGGGCAGTCGGTATAGACGGACATACTGCGGCCGGATTCCGGATCCGTCAAGGTGGCGCAGGGGTTGCAGAAGACCTCAAAATTGTGGTCGTAGCCCCCCTGCAGGTGCAGGGGCTCGTAGTCAGCGTCCAGGTCCCGGGAGATGGGCTTGGGAACCCGGAAATCCATGGGCGTGTCTGCTACCGGGCACTCTTCTCCGGTTGGAATGTTCTGCGCATCGTCGGGGCAGAAGTGCCGGGCGGGCATGGACAAAACCTGATGGACAGCCTTTTCGGGATGCTCCTGACCGGCCAGATTGAAATAGCTGTGGTTGGTCATATTGAAGACGGTCTCCCGGTCGCTGCGGCCTTCATAGCAGATGTGCAGGCCTCCCTCTCCGTCCAGACGGTAGGTCACCCGGATATGGGCAGTGCCCGGGAAGCCCTGGTCGCCGTCGGGGCTTTCCAGGGTAAGCGTGACGGAATCCTGCTCCAGATTTGCCAGGGTCCACAGCCGCACATTGTAGGGGTGGGGGCCGGAGTGGAGGTTGTTCTCTCCCTCGTTGGGGGTCAGAACACAGATTTTTCCGTCCAGCGGGAAGCGGGAGCCGGCAATTCGGTTGGCATTGCGGCCCACGGTGGCCCCCAGAAAGCCATCATTGTCCACATAGGCCTGGGCATTGTCATAGCCCAGAACCACGTCCTGAACCGTGCCGGAGGCATCCGGGACCCACAGCTGCACCAGGGTGGCACCCAGGTTTGTGATTTTGGCGGTGAGACCGCCGTTTTGGATGGTATACAGGCAGGCTTCCTCGCCGCTGTGCAGATTGCTGAATTTCTTTTCCATGAAAATGCTCCTTTTTACTTTCTGCCGGGAACAGTCGGAATTATGTTAAGACCATGCAACTTCATTGTACTATATTCTTTTCGGAATTACAATGCTTTCTTTTGGCCGGATGGACAATTTGGGAACATTCCGGTGGGAATTGCGTTTTGGGGGCATCCGGTTGACTTCCGAATTATTCCTCGTCAAAAGCGCAACCACAACATTTAGTGGTCGGCGCTTGACAAAACCACAATATGTAGTATAATGAGGCAGCGAAGAGAAAAAACACAAGGAGGACCGCACGATGAAGATCATCAAGCGAAACGGCACAGAAGTCGTTTTTGATATTGAAAAAATCAATAAGGCTATTTCCAAGGCCAACAATGCCGTTGAGGAAAAAGTGCGCCTGACCCCTGTTCAGATCAGCCGCATTGCCGAGAGCGTCACCGTTTCCTGCGAGGAAATGGGCCGCAGCCCTTCCGTTGAAGAGATCCAGGACCTGGTGGAGAAATCCATCATGGCCCACGGTGCTTTTGAGGTGGCGAAAGAGTACATCACTTACCGCTATACCCGGAACCTGGCCCGCCAGTCCAACACCACAGACGACCGCATCCTGAGCCTCATCGAGTGCAACAACGAGGAGGTCAAGCAGGAGAACGCCAACAAGAACCCCACCATCAATGCCGTCCAGCGGGACTATATGGCAGGCGAGGTGTCCAAGGATATCACCAGCCGCATCCTGCTGCCCCGGGAGATCGTGGCGGCCCATGAGGCGGGTATCATCCATTTCCATGACTCCGATTACTATGCCCAGCATATGCACAATTGCGACCTGGTGAACCTGGACGATATGCTCCAGAACGGCACTGTTATTTCCGGCACCCTCATTGAGAAGCCCCATTCCTTCTCCACTGCCTGCAACATTGCCACCCAGATCATTGCCCAGGTGGCCTCCAATCAGTACGGCGGCCAGTCCATCTCCCTGACCCATCTGGCCCCCTTTGTCCAGATCAGCCGGGAGAAGATCCGCCGCAGCGTGGAAAAGGAAATGAAGGAATTCGGGGTTGCGCCCAGCGAAGAGGCCATCTCCAAGGTGGTGGAGGATCGGCTCCGTGACGAGGTCCGCCGCGGTGTCCAGACCATCCAGTACCAGGTGGTTACTCTGATGACCACCAACGGCCAGGCTCCCTTCATTACGGTCTTCATGTACCTGAACGAGGCGCGGAACGAGCAGGAGAAAAAGGACCTGGCCATGATCATCGAGGAGACCCTGCGCCAGCGCTATGAAGGCGTGAAGAACGAAAAGGGCGTGTGGATCACCCCGGCCTTCCCCAAGCTGATCTATGTGCTGGAAGAGGACAACATCCGGGAGGATACCCCTTATTGGTACCTGACCCGTCTGGCTGCAGAGTGCACCGCCAAGCGAATGGTGCCCGACTATATCAGCGAGAAGAAGATGCGGGAGTACAAGCTCTCCAAGGGTGAGACCCCGGGCAATGGAGATGTGTACACCTGCATGGGCTGCCGCAGCTTCCTGACCCCGGACCGGTCCGGCAACGGCTGGGACAATGTGGCGGGGGCCAAGAACTACGAGCCGGGCAAGCCCAAGTATTACGGCCGGTTCAACCAGGGCGTTGTCACCATCAATCTGGTGGATGCGGCCCTGTCCTCCGGCAGAGATGTGGCCAAATTCTGGGAGATCTTCGAAGAGCGTCTGGAGCTGTGCCACAAGGCGCTGCGGTGCCGTCATGAGCGGCTGAAGGGCACCCTGTCTGATGCGGCCCCCATCCTGTGGCAGTATGGCGCTCTGGCCAGACTGCAAAAGGGAGAACCTATTGACAAGCTGCTCTATGGCGGCTATTCCACCATCTCTCTGGGCTATGCGGGACTGTATGAATGCGTCAAGTACATGACCGGCAAGTCCCACACGGATGCCGAGGCAAAGCCTTTCGCCCTGTCCGTCATGCAGAAGATGAATGACAAGTGTGCCCAGTGGAAGGCGGCAGAGAACATCGACTATTCTCTGTACGGCACCCCTCTGGAATCCACCACCTATAAGTTCGCCAAGTGCCTGCAAAAGCGCTTCGGCGTGGTTCCCGGTATTACGGACAAGAGCTATATTACGAATTCCTACCATGTCCATGTGTCCGAGCCCATCGATGCCTTTACCAAGCTGCGCTTTGAGGCCGAGTTCCAGCAGCTGTCTCCCGGCGGTGCCATCAGCTATGTGGAAGTGCCCAATATGCAGAACAACATCGATGCCGTCTTGGAGGTCATGCAGTTCATCTATGACAACATCATGTATGCTGAGCTGAACACCAAGTCCGATTATTGCCAGGTCTGCGGCTACGACGGCGAGATCGAGATCAAAGAGGATGACCACAAGCTGGTCTGGGTCTGCCCCCAGTGCGGCAACCGGGACCAGAACAAGATGAATGTAGCCCGCCGGACCTGCGGCTACATCGGCACCCAGTTCTGGAACCAGGGAAGAACCCAGGAGATCAAGGACAGGGTCCTGCATCTGTAAAATTTTACGGAGCGGCAAGCTGAGCCGCTCCGTACTTTTATACACTTCGGTTAGTTGACGCTAACTTTAAAAGATGCTATAATGCGGTAAGAAAGGTGGAATGCAATATGGTGAAAACCGTTGTAAATGTAGACGGCATGATGTGCGGAATGTGCGAAAGCCACATTAACGATGCCATTCGCCAGGCTATGCAGGTGAAAAAGGTGACCTCCTCCCACAGTAAGGGGGAGACGGAGATCCTCAGTGAGGATGCTTTGGATGAGGCTGCCGTGCGGGCCGCCATTGAAAAGACCGGCTATACGGTAAAGGGGATCCGGTCCGAGCCCTATGAGAAGAAGGGCTTCTCTCTGTTTCACCGGAAGTAAGGGGCCGGGATTTCCTATGGGGCCGTTAAGAAGGCGTGTCATTGCAAACCAGTGACGACGACTTTTTAACGGCCCCATTTTTCTTGCGTCTTTTTCAAAATTTGTTATACTAAGGAAAAACCATCCGGGTGTTTTCTGCGACTGTATAGGTGAAGGGCCCAAAAGAAACAAGGAGGGATGCACATGGACGATCAGGCCATTATTGATCTCTATTGGGATCGGTCCGAGGAGGCCATTGTACAGACGGACAAAAAGTACGGAAAATACTGCTTCACCATTGCCAACCGGATTTTGGAAAACCCGGACGATTCCGAGGAGTGCGTCAGCGATACATACATGAGCGCATGGAACCGGATGCCGCCGGTGCGGCCTCAGATCCTGTCCGTTTTTCTGGGCAAGATCACGAGGAATATCTCCGTCAGCCGCTGGCGGAAGCAGAGCGCGGTCAAGCGCGGCGGCGGTACTGTGGCTGTGGCGCTGGAGGAGCTGGAAGCCTGCACGCCCTCTTCCTGGGACGTGACCCAGGAGATGGAGCGGAAAGAGCTGGAAGCGCGGCTCCGGGACTTCTGCGGCGGACTGCCAGCCCAGGAGCGAATCGTATTTCTGAAACGCTACTGGTATGCGGAATCCCTGGGGGAAATCGCCGCGGAAACGGGCCTGAGCCAGTCCGCGGTCAAGTCCAGTCTGTACAGGTCCCGGAAAAAGTTGGGAGCCGTTTTGAAAAAGGAGGGCCTTTATGAAGTCAGTTGATCTGTTTTCCATGCTGAATACCCTGCCGGATGCCTGGATTCAGGAGGCAGAAGGAACGATGGCCAGACAGAAAAGTGGGCGCGGCAGAAAAACGATCCGTTTTCTGCTGATCGCCGCCTTGGTGGCCTGCCTGGGTGCTACGGTTTACGCGGCCATTGCTAGGAATCTGAACTGGACTCCGGAGCAGCAGAAAGCACTGCAGGAATATCAGGAAATGAAGTATATCGGTGTCGCATCCAAGAACTGGGATGTCTTTGATGTGGTTGTGGAACTGTCGGCGGAGTTGAAGGATGATGGAAAACTGAATATCACGGCGAATCCCTGGTCGACCAAGACAGGGGAGGATACCTACGGCGAAAACACGGAAAAGGCTCTGGAAGCAGGGGAGGAATACTGGCTTGAGAAGTGGGACGGGAAAGCGTTTCAGGAAATGCAAACCCTGTCCGGAGCACCCTGGCAGGTCTCCCGGCAGTCGCTCCCTGCCGGGGAGAATACCAGCTGGACGGTGGATCCGGTCCGGATGTACGGTCAGCTGGAGGCCGGCATCTATCGGGTGGGCATGATGCTGAACACCCCGGAGCACCCGGAAAACACCATGGGCGCCTATGCCAAGTTCATCGTCTTCAGCAATGACATTCAGGGATATATGGATGACTTTGAAAAAGCTCTGGCGCGGCTGAAGGCCAGACAGACCTTCCACATCCGCAGCGAGAGCTATTATGCAATGGATGACCAGGATCTGGCCAAAGACATATGGTGGGACAACGGCAACTTCCTTGCGAGAAGGTGCAGCTACATTCATGGCCTGCATCAGTTCCAATGGGATCGGGCGGAGTTGGAATGGAACGGGCAGCTCTACAGCCTGATTTGGGGCAGCGAGGAAATGGACGGCCCCCCGGCAGAAATGGAAGCCGTATATTACGACGCGTCAGACTGTGTGAAATTGGCACTGTCAGTCACGGAATCCTTCCTTTACAGGACAGAGCAGGCGGCAGCGGACGGAGATACGGTGATTTTCCGGAAGGGCCCCTTTGAATTTTGGGGCGGTGTGCGCGAAGGTGCGGAGCTGCGTGTTCAGTATGACGCCGCGGGAGAGATCCGGAAAATAGATTATATCTCCGAGCAGCAGACGACTGCCATTGAGGTTATGGATGAGACTCCGGAACAGATTGCCGAAGCCATCGCCTCTGTGGATATCCGGACTCTGCCCGCCTTCTCCTATGCCGAGGAGCTGGAGGCCATAGAGGCTATGGGCTACGAAATGCGAACCCAGGGCTTTGCGGGCACACAGCCCCAGGCGTCGCCGGATCGGGACACCATCCTGAAGCAGGCACAGAAGGAAGTCGCGGAGAAGGACTTTAACGTGTTTACGGTCTCCTACGATGAGGGGACGCGGATGTGGAAGGTGGAATGTATGTATTCCTCGAACAGTGAACCCTACGAGGTGATCTACCTGGACAGCACAGGCATCCCAAAGCTCCACGCCGTCCGCCCCCCTCGGGAGGACTACACCACTGAGGAGTTGCCCAAGCCCCAGCAGTGGAAGCTGCTGCAATAGAAATCAGGGGCCGCTGCCAAAAGCAGCGGCCCCGTGCTCAATCATCCCACATATGTTCTTTTACATAGGCGTCCATTTCCTTTTCATAGCGGAAACGGACGTTTTTCATGCTTTCACCCTGTAAAATGGAAAAATAGGCCTCCTGATGGATGGCGCATTGCTCCGGGTCGCCGGTAAAGAGATTTTCTGCGGTCATCAGGGCAAAGGCGGCGTCCGGGTATTTGGCCCGAAGCCTGGGATCCTCCCGGGCGGTGCGGAGCTGGGCCATACCGGGAATTTTCGAGAAGACATCCGTTTCCAGCTGATACAGGGGCAGGGGCGCGGACTGTAATACAGGTGCTGCCATCTTTTTCAAACCTCCCATAAAAACACACTGTGACGGATTATAGCACAGGGCCGGGAACGGCACAATAGGCGATTTTCACAGAAAACGCCCCGGAAAATCCACAACCTTTCCCCTTGACAAAGCATATCTTCGGGGAAACCGGCAAAGGCGACGGTTCTCCCAAGAATTCCGGATGGAAAGAAGACAGCGGAGATATGGAAAACGCCGGAAATTTAGAAAACGGTTGATTTTTTGTTAGAATATGCTAAAATAAGGAATGAATTTTTGTGAGAAATCCATGAGGAGTGTTTTGAAATGAATAAGGATCTTACCGTCGGCGCGCCGGATAAGGTGCTGCGGCAGTTCTGTATCCCTTTGCTTGGCAGCATCATCTTCCAGCAGCTTTATAACATTGCGGACAGTCTGGTGGCCGGAAAATTCATCGGCGAGAATGCCCTGGCCGCCGTGGGCAACAGCTACGAGATCACCCTGATTTTCCTGGCCTTTGCCTTTGGCTGCAATATGGGCTGTTCCGTCATTGTGTCCCAGCTGTTTGGCGCCAAAGACTATAAGGGCGTGAAGACGGCGGTCTACACCGCCAGCATTTTCAGTGCGGCGGTATGTGCGGCGCTGATGATCCTGGGTGTCACCTGCTGTGACGGCCTTCTGCGGCTGATCCGCACCCCGGAGGAAGTCCTGACGGACTCTAAGCTGTATCTGGACATCTATGTCTACGGCCTGCCCTTCGTCTTCTTCTATAATATCTCCACCGGCATTTTCTCCGCCATGGGCGATTCCAAGACACCTTTCTATTTCCTGGCGGTTTCCTCTCTTTCCAATATTGCCGTGGATATCCTTTTTGTCAAGGCGTTTCGGATGGGGGTAGCCGGTGTGGCCTGGGCTACCTTCCTGTGCCAGGGCATCAGCTGTGTGCTGGCGGTCATTGTAGTGGTCCGGCGGCTGGAGAAGGTCTGCGCCGGGGAGAAGGCCCCGCTGTTCGATGGCGGCCTGTTGAAGCGGATCGTAGTCATTGCCATTCCCAGCATTTTGCAGCAGAGCTTCATCTCTGTGGGCAATATCATCATCCAGGGCCTGATCAATGGCTTTGGCCCCGCAGTCATGGCCGGCTATTCCGCAGCCATCAAGCTGAACAGTCTGGTGATCACCTGCTTCACCACCATCGGCAACGGCGTTTCCAATTACACGGCGCAGAATATCGGCGCCGAAAAGCTAGACCGGGTGCGCCAGGGCTTCCGGGCAGGGCTGAAAATGATCTGGTCCTTTGCAGTGCCCCTGGTGCTGGTTTATTTCCTGGGCGGCAAGTATGTGCTGCGGCTGTTCCTGGACGCGGATTCGGACAAAGCTGCAAAAACCGGACTGATTTTCCTGCGCATTGTCTCGCCCTTCTATATGGTGATCTCCGCCAAGCTGATTGCCGACGGCATTCTGCGGGGTGCGGGACTCATGAAGAAATTCATGGTGGCAACCTTTGTGGACCTGTTCCTGCGGGTGATTCTTGCCTCTGTTTTCAGCCGGACGGCTCTGGGAGACCTGGGTATCTGGGTTTCCTGGCCTGTGGGCTGGGTTGCTGCCGCTGTGATTTCCCTGTACTATTACCGCACAGGCCCCTGGATGGAAAAGCGGCAGGAGCCGGAATTGGAAGAAAAGGCATAATGAAAACCGGCTGCCCGCGGGCAGCCGGTTTTGCATTAACCGAAGGCGATGTTCAGAAGCTTTTCCGTTTCCTCGTAATTTCCCCAGTAGTCTACTACGCTGTAGCTGTTGGGGTCGTCCCCATAGGGATGGGTAATACGAAGAGCTCCGGTGAGGATGCACAGTACGCGTTTGCCCTGATATTCGGCGGTAACGGCCATATCGGCATAATCGCCGGACACGGAAGTCAGGCCGCCGGTGACCCGGTCGTCCTGGGCAATCCCATGGTATCCTGTGGGATTGCCGGCCAGAAGGGCATTGGTGGAATAGACAAGCTCCTGCGTGGCGGGAACCGTGTAAGAGGAGGCGCACCAGATCTTGTTCAGCAGCGGCTCTGCAAGCATGGCGTTGATCAACTTGGCAAGGTCCGTAACGGAAAGACTTCCAAAGTTCTGACCGGAGATATCGCGGAAATAGGGATCGTTTCCGCAAATGCTTTCTGCCGCCTCGTTCATTTTTTCCACAGCCGCAGTCGTGCTTCCGAAAATACCGCAGGCCAGCGCATAGGCGGAATCCTGCTGGTTGAACAGAAGCATTCGATACAGATGATCCTGCACGGTCAGTCCGTGCAAAACTTCATCCCGGAAGCCGGTATAACGCCCGGTGCGGGGGGCATGCACATCGATAACGGTATTTTCCGGGTCAGGAACCGCCTGTACTGCGGCAATGGCCAGCGCAAGTCGGCACCAGTCGCCTGCATTGTACGCAGAATCGTTTCTGCCCCAGGAATAGAGAATCTGACTGCTGTCCATATCGAGGACAATGGCATTGGATGCGTTCAGGAATTCTTCATTGGAGCCATCCCAGTTCAGGGCCCATTCTTTGATACAGCCGAGTATTTCATCACCGGAGAAGCCGAGAATTCGCTCGTTCCAGGACCCGTCGGCATTGTACAGATCAATGCCCTCCTGCCCGCTGCGGATAACAAGAATTCTTCCGTCATAGCCGGTGATCCGGCAGCCTGTGTCGATTTCCTCCGGCCCGGGAATATCGCCGCTGTCTTTTGAGATGCGCCAGGCATCCGTGGAGTTCAAAAAGTTCTGAAAGCTGACCTGCATACCGCTGGCCTGGATGCGGTCCGGCTGAAAGCACTCCACCTGTTTTGGAACGGCGAAGAAACGCAGATCGTACAGGCTTTGCAAAAATTCGGAGGATTCGTGCATAAAAGTGTCACTGTGAAAGTCTGTTTCCCGGAGATTCTCCCGCAGAGACTCCGGAATATCCTCCACGGCTTGGATCACCTTCATCGCACCATCCAATTCTCCAACGAAGAGATAATTGGGCTCTGCAATGCCGTCGTACAAGATGGCAAAGGCCCACAGTTTGTCGTTGATGCGCCGCCGGGAATCAATGGCTGCCGGGTCATGGACGGAAGGGTAATAGAGCTCCTGCTGCTGGACATAGACGGCGGTGTTTGGGAAGTAGACGAGTTTGGCATATTCCTCAAAGCTGCCGTGCTGACAGGTATCCAGATATTTCTGCATGAAATCGGTTGCCGCCTGTTCTTCCGGGGTCATGCTTACAGCCTCTGTTTCTGGAATGCTGCCATTGTCATCCGGGAGCGTGCGCTCGCTGCTTTTTGGATTCGTGGCGAAGCACAGGATGACAACCAGCGCTGCTATGAGTGCGAGAAGCCCTGCCCAGAGTCTGGCATTTTTCTTTTGCAGAAGATTTCGAATTCGTGCCTTGATGCTGTTCTGGCTGAATGCTACCGGGCATACCGAAAAGCTGCCCTTCGGTGCGGCGCACAGAAGCAGGGTACAGGCGTAGTCCTTTCGCTGCCGGTCATCCATTCCCTTGACGGCTCGCTCATCACAGGCCATTTCCAGGTCACGGCAGAAGAGAGCGTAGGCGGCCCAGACCAAAGGATGGAACCAATAAACACCGAGCAGCAGGAATCCCAATAGCTTCCACCAGGCGTCTCCATGGCGCAGGTGTGCCTGCTCATGGGCCAATACATAGGGTTTTGCCGCCGGACTTAGGCTCGAGGGCAGATAGATGCGCGGGCGGCACAGCCCAAGAACAAAGGGGGAAGAAATCTCATCGCAGATGTATATGCACCCATCCTGCCGCAGGCTGACGGAGAGCTTTTTCCGCAGACGCAAATAGCTGATCAGACCATAGGAAATCATAGCCGCCATGCCCAGAAGCCAGACAACGGTGCAGATACGGAAAAAGACATCCAGATCACCGAGGCCGGAGGCTGCAGGCGTTTCCAAAGCACCTGGGGAAGCGGAACTGCCCGTCTGCGGCTGGGTGGCTGTGGTAGGGGCCGCGCCGGTGACCACGTGGGGCGCTTCCGTGGCCGCTGGTACAGAAATTTCGTTTTCAGCCTGTAAAATCGAGGGATCGCGTTGCAGGGGTGTATTTATTGTGGCCTGAGAGGAAAGCGGCTCAGCACTGGGAAGCAGGCTCCATGGGCTCTCCGGGGAAAAGGGAACCGCAAGCCGCAGGGCAACCACTGCCCAGAGCAGCAGTTGAGGCCCTTTTGGCAGCTTTCGGAAAAGAAAACGAAGCCCAATGACCGCCAGAATGAGAAAACCGGCGCGAATGCTGCGGTTGGCAAGATACAGAAATACCTTTGTCATGTCTGTCCCTCCTGTTCAAACCGGTCGATCAGGGCACGGATATCGGCAATATCTTTTTGCGACAGCGGTGCTCCCTGGGCAAAGGCTGCGAGGAAGGCGGGGAGGGAGCCGGAGAAGGTGTCTGCCACGAACTGCTTGCTTTGCCTTGCCTGGTAGTCCTGACGGGATACCAGTACGGTGACGGTGCCTTTCTGATTCTGAAAAAGACCCTGCTCGCGGAGCTTTTTCAGCACCGTATAGGTGGTGGATTTTTTCCATTCCAGCTCCTGGGCACAGAGCTTTACCAGTTCCCCGGAGGAAATGGGGGCGTTCTCCCATATGAGCTCTGCAAACCGAAGCTCTACGGGACCGAGCTTGCGTTCTTCCATAAGAAATCATCCTTTCTGCAAATGGTCTATCGCTCATCGACCTACTGAAAGTCTATCATGAATAGACCAATCCGTCAAGAGAAAATGTGCAAATTAAGGATATCTTAACGATTGTTCCCCATAAAAAGACAGGAGCGGCCTTTGACCGCTCCTGTAAAAATTAGTAGATATCGTCCATATATCCGGACAAAGCGTAGGGCTCCTTGGAGATCACTTCGCCGGTTTCCTTGTCGATCTTGCTCATATAGGTCCGCACATATCGACCGCCGACGGTGTAGGACATTTCCACATTGTAGTCCCGGGTCTCCGTTCCGAGAATGGAGATGCGGACATAACCGTCGGATTCCTCTGCCTGGATCTTCACAGGCATGGGGGAGTCGTTGCGGATCTTCAGATCCGCGAAGCCCCAGCTGACAGTGGCATCCATGCCCAGGGGAATGTAGCTGACGGGATAGCCGTGGTTCCGCCGCTCTACGATGGTCAGCTCGGAATAGACGCTGGCCAGGTACAGGGTAGAAGACACCTGGCAGATGCCGCCGCCCGGAGAATCCACCAGCTTCGTGCCCGAGTAGGCAGGGGCAGGCAGCCAGCCCAGTTCCTTGGTTCTGGGGCCCAGAGCTTCGTTGTAGGAGAGCTCCTGCCCGGGCTGAAGCACCAGCCCGTCCAGCATCCCGCAGGCCTTGCGCAGATTGCCGTTGCGGTTTTCATTGTCCCCGTGGGGTGTCTCGCAGTGACCTAAGACATCCTGGAAATAGGCGTCCTCGTCGGCAATTTCGGGATCGGTGTAGTGCAGGGAAATAAGGGTGCTTTCACCATAAGCCAGATTCTGGAACTGCTGCTTGGCCTCTGCCAGATCAAATTCATAGCCATGTACGCCGGGGATGACCTGGTAGCTGGTCAGATCCACGCTGGGATTTTCGGGAGCCAGCCGGGTCTGTTTCCACAGGCCGTCCAGGTCCGGAGATACGGGCTTTTTGGCGGATACGGTACCCTGATAGCTGACTGCAAAGCTGCCGGTATTGTAGCCCTCCAGAATTTCGTTATACAGGGCATCCGCATCAATTTCAATGCCGGGGTAGCCGCGGAAGAGCGTCACGGTTTGGCAGGGGGTGCTTTCGTTGTAGTTCGTTACGTCCGGGGCTGTGCCCTGAATGGTATAGCTGCTGTCCTGATAGAGCTGAGCGAGCTGCTGGGCGTAGCTGTCAGCGACGGACCGGATGGCGGCCTCGTCCAGGCCCAGGTAGGGCAGCAGCGACATGGTGCGGGAGCCGTCCAAATCCGTCCGGCCAAGGGCATAGGCGGCTTTTACGGCCGCAGCGGCATCCAGCTTTGCATGGGATTCCTCCGGCGAGATAAGCAGGGAATTGGCGGGGTAGCGGATATTCAGCTTTTCCAGCACGGTGCCCGCCTCCGAAAACCGGATCTCCATAGTCTTCTGCGAAAATTGCTCGCCAAAGGCGGCTTGCAGGGCCTTCTTTGCTTCTCCTTTTGTCAGACCGCCGATTTCCACGCCGCCGACGGACACATCGGAGACGATTTGCCCATTGTATGGGTCCATAATACGGGTAACGGCCGGAATGCCCAGGGCACAGGCCAGGGCCACAGCGGCAGCAATGGCAGTGCCAATGCCCAGCTTTTTCCAGAAGCCGCCTGTTTTTGGCGGCATTTTCTTTTTGCCGACTTGCGGCTTTTTGGGCATTGGAGCATCCTGGGGGGGCTGCGTTTCCTGGGGCTCCGGTTCCTCCAGCAGTGCATTCAGGGAGCGCAGAAAGGCTTCGTCGTCCTCTTCAAAAACATGGGGTTCTTTCTCCATGGAAAATCCTCCTGTAGGTTCCATAAGTTACCATAATTATAGCATGGTTTTTCCGGGGACACAATATAATATTTCTTTAAGACAGAAAGATATCAGCTGTTGCAGCAGCTTTGGTATTTGGCGACGAAGGCCTTGGCCTGCTTCAGGCTGTCGGGGCCGACGGAGAGCTTCAGCTTCAGCGTGGGCTCCTTGGCGTTGGCCAGGAAGACTACTCGGGTCTTGTAGTCCGCATCGGAGCACAGGCTGCCTACGGCATCGAAATTCAGGCTGGTGAGTACAAAGAGAATGTCTCCGCCCTTCTGTTTGATGTCCTTAATGCCCAGCTTCATGGCCTGGGCCCGCAGCAGGGCAATGTCGATGAGGTTCAGCACGCCCTTGGGCGGTTCACCGTAGCGGTCCACAATTTCGTCCAGAAGATCGTCCGCATCCTCCTGACAGCGAATGGCGGCCATACGGCGGTACAGGTCCATCCGCTCCTCGCCCCGGGACACATAGTCCTTGTCCACGTTGGCGGTGACGGTCAGGTCGGCGGTGCATTCCGGTGCCTTGGGGGCCTCGCCCTTCTCCTCCAGAACGGCTTCGTCCAGCAGCTTCAGATACATATCGTAGCCGACGCTCATCATGTGACCGGACTGCTCGGCACCCAGCAGATTGCCTGCACCCCGAATTTCCAGATCCCGCATGGCGATTTTGAAGCCGGAGCCGAACTCGGCAAAGTCCCGGATGGCGGAAAGCCGTTTCTCGGCGATCTCCGTCAGGTTCTTGTCCGGGCGGTAGGTGAAGTAGGCATAGGCGTGGCGCGTGGAGCGGCCTACCCGGCCCCGGAGCTGGTGGAGCTGGCTCAGGCCGAAGCGGTCTGCATTTTCAATGATCAGGGTATTGGCATTGGGAATGTCCAGACCGGTTTCAATAATGGTGGTGCACACAAGAACCTGAATGTCTCCCTCGGCCATGGCGGTCATGACCTCTCCCAAAGCGTCCTCGCTCATCTGCCCATGGGCCACGCCCACCGTCAGGCCGGGAATGCGCTTTTGCAGGGCACTGGCGCACTGGTCGATGGTCTCCGTCCGATTGTGCAGGTAGAAGACCTGCCCGCCCCGTTCGATCTCCCGGCGGATGGCATCGTCAATAATGGCGGTGGAGTATTCCATGACATAGGTCTGGACGGGGTACCGGTCCGCTGGGGGCTCTTCGATGGTGGACATATCCCGAATGCCGGACAGGGCCATATTGAGGGTACGGGGAATGGGGGTGGCGGACAGCGTCAGCACATCCACACCTTTGGAGATCTCTTTCAGCCGCTCCTTGTGGGTTACACCGAAGCGCTGCTCCTCGTCCACCACCAGCAGCCCCAGATCCTTGAATTCAACGCTTTTTTGCAGAAGCTTGTGGGTGCCGATAATCAAATCCACATTGCCGCTGCGCAGTTCCTGCAAGGTCCGCTGCTGCTGCTTTGGCGTGCGGAATCGGCTGAGCACGTCAATGGTCACCGGGAAGCCCCGGAACCGGGACACGGCGGTCTGGTAGTGCTGCTGGGCAAGCACCGTGGTGGGCACCAGAATGGCCACCTGCTTGCCGTCCATGACCGCCTTCATCACGGCCCGCAGGGCGACTTCTGTTTTGCCGAAGCCCACGTCACCGCAGAGCAGCCGGTCCATGGGAATGGGGGACTCCATATCCTTTTTGATGTCCGCAATGCAGCGCAGCTGGTCGTCGGTTTCGGGATAGGGGAAGTTGTCCTCGAATTCCTTCTGCCAGGGGGCATCGGCGGAGAAGGCATAGCCGGATTGCCGTTTTCGGGCGGCGTATAACTGAATCAGCTCCCCGGCCATATCCTTGGCGGCCTTCCGGGCCTTGGCCTTGGTTTTCTGCCAGGCGTCGGAACCGATTTTGTTCAGCTTGACATTGGCGTTTTCTGCGCCGCCGCCGATATACTTGCTCACTAGGTCCAGCTGGGTCGCCGGGACAAACAGCGTGTCAGAGCCCTGGTAGGCGATTTTGATATAATCCTTTACCGCGTTATCAACCTTGATCTGCTCCATGGCCACGAAGCGGCCAATGCCGTAGTTTTCATGGACCACCAGGTCACCGGGAGTCAGGTCCGTGAAGGAGTTCAGCTTTTGCCGGTTGGTGGCGGTCTTCTTGGCAGAGGAGCGGCGCTTGGGCTCCGTCTTTGCAATGAGCTGCCCCTCGGTCAGCACGGCCAGCTTGCTGAGCGGATATTCCATACCGTAGGGCAGGGTGCCGTCTGTCAGCAGGATTTGTCCGGACTTCGGCAGGGTGTTCAGCGGAATGGCCAGAAAAGCGGAGAGATTCTTTTCCCGCAGCAGCTGCTGCATCAGCTCCGCCCTGTGGCGGGTGCCGCAGAGCACCAGGGTGCCGAACTCCATTTTCTGATAGTGGGTCATATCGCTGACGGCGGCATCCAGGTTGCCGCCATAGCTTGGCAGCTGCTTGGCCGTTACCGGCAGCAGCAGAGAGGGGGCTGCGTCCTCCGGATAGGCGCTGCCGCCGAAGGCGTCAAAGTAGACGGCGGTGCGGCCCCGCAGCCCGGCAGTGAAATCCTCCCACTGGGCAACGTAATCGCACAGCTCTCCGGCCACCAGCCCTGTTTGCAGCAGGCTGTCCAGCTGCAGTCCCATTTCCTCGGTCCTGGTTTTGGCGGCTCGCTGCAAATTGGCGTGGTCACACAGAACCCAGAGGGCATTTTGAGGAGCATAATCCGCTGCCGTGGCCACGTCCGGATAGATGAGGGCCATATACCGGTCCGCAGTTAGAGAATGAACGTCATTTTCCAGCTTTTCGATATCCTTTGTCAGGGTGTCGATCAGCGGCACATTCAGGCTTTTCCGCCGCTTTTGGCGAGAAAGAAGGTTTGTCAGGTCATGGAGCAGCCCTTCCTTTCCCTTAGGATGCAGCCCTGCCAGGGTTTCTCGGGTGGGGAGAATGCGCATGGCGGTCAGATTATCGCTGCGGCGCTGGGTATCAATGTCAAAATAGCCCATGGTGTCCAGCTCGTCGCCGAAGAATTCCAGACGGACGGGATTGTCCTCTCCGGGAGAGTAGATATCCACAATGCCGCCGCGGATGGCGAACTGGCCCACGCCCTCCACAATGCCGCAGCGGCTGTAGCCTGCAGCAGCCAGATGCGCGCTCAGCTCGTCCAGAGGATACTCCTTGCCGATTTCCAGAGTGAAGCTGGCCTCGTTCAGAACATGGGGCGGCAGGGTCCGCAGACTCATGGACTCCCAGGTCATGATCTGAATGGGGGTCGCACCGGCGGCCAGATCATAGAGCTGCCGCAGACGCTTCTGCTCCCAGCTGCGGGAGACAACCGCTGCGTCATAAAAGGTCAGGTCCCGGCCCGGCAGGATGGGGGCGGTCAGCCCCAGAAAGCATTGCAGCTCCTCTTGGGTCCGGCGGGCAGCCATATCGTCCTGGCAGAGCACCACAATGGGCCGGGCGGTATCCTTGTGCAGCCCGGCAATCATATGGCTCCGATTGATTTGCCCGATGCCGGTGACGGCGGCATTCCGGTCATTTTTAACAGCCTCAATGAGGGAGGCGTACTCCGGGATGGTCTTCAGCAGAAAAAGCAGGGGTTGTTCCATAATGCACCTCATTTGGGATAAAATGTCGCAACGCGGCAAAGCGGAAAGGGAAATTTTCCCTCTCCGTGTGAATGACAGTTTCCTCCAGGGGGATACCCTGGAGGAAAAATGTGTGTTTAAGGATGGCTGCCGTTGTAGCTGTTTGCAGCTTCGCTGACGCCTGCGTCCAGAATGGTCAGTGCAGCCTTTGCGCCATTCTCCAGAGAGACGGCAAGGGCCTTCTCTTCGGAAGCGGAGAAGCTGGACAGCACCCAGTCCGCCAGGTCGAAATCCGGGTGAGGCTTTGCACCCACGCCGATTTTTACCCGGGGGAAGTCCTGACTGCCCAATTCCTGAATGATGGATTTGATGCCGTTGTGCCCTCCGGCGGAGCCGCTGGGACGAACCCGCAGCCGCCCGGGCTCCAGGGAGATGTCGTCAAAAAGGACGATGATCCGCTGGGGAGGGATCTGGAAATACGCGCTGAGCTGGAGTACCGATTTGCCGGACAGGTTCATATAGGTAAGGGGCTTGAGAAGGTAGACCTTATTTCCGTGATAGGTGGTCATGCCATAGAGGCCCTGGAACTTGCCCTTGTCAACGGTGCAGTTCAGCTTATCAGCCACAATATCCAGACAGCGAAAGCCGATGTTGTGCCGGGTCCTGGCGTATTCAGGGCCGGGATTGCCCAGCCCTACAATGAGCCATGTGTTTTCAGAGGACATCAGAACAGATCGGCAATGGAGGTGCCGCCGTGGACGTGCTCAATGGCACGGGCGAACACATGGGAAACATCCAGGAACTTCAGCTTGCCGCTGGGGGTATTGCGCACCTCGGGGATGGTATTCAGGAAGACCATCTCCTTGATGGGGCTCTCCTCAATGCGGTCGTAAGCGGGGCCGGACAGCACGCCGTGGGTAGCGCAGGCGTAGACCTCCTTGGCACCCTGCTCGGTCAGCGCCTTGGCGGCGTTGCACAGGGAACCGGCGGTATCCACCATGTCGTCAAACAGGATGCAGGTCTTGCCCTTGACATCGCCGATGACGTTCATGACTTCACAGACATTGGCCTTCTGGCGGCGCTTGTCCACGATGGCCAGGCCCATGTGGACCTTGGCGGCAAAGGCACGGGCGCGGCCCACGGAGCCAACGTCGGGGGAGACGACCACAAAATCATCGTGGTTGTACTCGGTTTCGGGGAACTTTGCGAGGTAGTAATCAACAAAAGTGGGGTTGCCCAGCAGGTGATCCAGAGGAATATCGAAGAAGCCCTGAATCTGGGCGGCGTGCAGGTCCATGGTCAGTACGCGGTCTGCGCCGGCGGCAGTGATCATGTTGGCAACCAGCTTGGCGGAGATGGGATCGCGGCTCTTGGCCTTGCGGTCCTGACGGGCATAGCCGAAGTAGGGGATCACGGCAGTGATTCTGCCGGCGGAAGCACGGCGGCAGGCGTCGCACATGACCAGCAGCTCCATCAGATGATCGTTGACAGGCTTACAGGTGGACTGAACCAGGAAAACGTCTGCTCCGCGGACGGTTTCCAGCAGGCTGACGGAGGCTTCGCCGTCGGCAAAGGTCTTCACCTCTGCCTTGCCGAGGTCTACCCCCAGATCCTTGCAGATATTCTTGGCGAACTCCGGATTGGAGTTGCCGCAGAAAATCTTGATGTTCTCTCCGTACGTAATCATCAATGATTTACCTCGCTTAATATATTCTATTTTTTATCCGGCTCCCGGACAAGGTTCAAGCCTATTATAGCATTATCCTATCCGCTTTTTCAATAGATAAACCATCGAAAAAACATCCAAAATTCCAAAGCGCCCTTTGGGACCCTTCTGTCAAACCGACGATTTTCTATCTTTTTCGACTTTCAACCGGGCACATGCTGCGAAGATGGGCAGGTGGACCGGGTTCATAAGCCCGTACTCCATGGTGCTGTAGAGTGCCCCGGCGAAGGCAACCGCGACAATGTCCCACCGTCCGGCCCTGGCGGCGCGGTATAGGGAAATAAGGTTCAGTCCGAAGTACAGCACGGTGGGGATCAGCCCCATGCAGATGGGGGCATAGGCATACAGACTGTCCACAGGGTCCCAGCGGAAATGAACCTGCGCGCCGAACAGCTTTACGCCAAAGCTGCGGAAAGCCGCCGAGGAGTAGGCCAGCCGGTCGGACAGCAGCGCATTACAGGTGGAGAAAAAGCCATTGTCTTCCTGATAGAGCAGCGTCAGAGAAAGAAATGCGGCGATTCCCAGCAGGTATAGCCCCAGACAGAGAGGGACACTCCATTTTTTTGAGGAGAGCCAGGGGCCAACCCGGAACGCGATCAGGCACAGCACGATTGCGGCAAGAGAGGAGAGCAGCGCCGCCTTGGAGTCCGTCACCCGAAAAACGCAGAACGCAAGCAGCACGGAAATCAGACAGGACAGCGCCCGGTGGCCTTTTCTTGGAATGTACAGCAGACCCGAAAAAATCAAGAGCAGTGTCCAGAAGCCAAAGGTATTGGGGTGCCCAAAGCCATAGCTGTGCCGCGTTGCTCCAAAGTTGATGGCTTCCCAGCGCGTTGAGAGGGTGTCTTCCAGAACACCGGCACCCACAAGCAGAAGATTCAGAAGCAGGGTGGCGAAAAAGAACCAGAAGAAAAATCTACACAGTTTGTCATAATCCTGATCTTTTGCACTGAATACCAGCAAAAAGCAGCTTAAAAAGCAGCGATTTCCGCTGAAAACAGTACCAAGACCCACAAGCAGCAGGATAAGACTGATGCCCAGCAGTTCCCGCAGGGTATGATTGTCCCAGACATAGATTTTCAGTGCCAGAATGCCATAGGCGCTAAGGGAGGTTGCGAGTATGAGCGGCCGCAGCGCATTGACGGTTTCCGGGGGAAAGTGCCCCAGATAGACCGGGATGAGCAGGGCCAGAAGACAGGCATCCCAGAGCCATTTTGGGAAGGCCCGCTTTGGGGAGAAGAGAATGGAGTTGGGTTTCAAATTCATAATTGCCTCCGTGAAGCGATATAGGTTTATTATAGTCTATGGGGCGTCCAAAGTCAACGAATTCCCCAATACGGCAAAATGCCCAGATGGCAGCACTTTTTCACAAGGATACTCTTGATTTCACGGTGCGGATTTGGTAAAATAGCAAATGATCGGGAATAAGCCCTATCAAAGTTTAAAATGTATAAGGAGAGATCGCTATGGGTCTTATCAAAGCTGCATTGGGCGCAGCCGGCGGTGTCCTGGCTGACCAGTGGAAGGAGTATTTTTATTGTGACGCACTTCCGGAGACGGTGCTGGCGGTAAGGGGCAAGAAGCGGGTCTCCTCCCGTTCCTCCAATACCAAGGGCAGCGACAATGTTATTTCCTCCGGCTCCGTTATTGCTGTGGCGGATGGCCAGTGCATGCTGATCGTGGATCAGGGCAAGATCGCGGAGGTTTGCGCCGAGCCCGGTGAATTTGTTTATGACGCTTCTACAGAGCCCAGCGTTTTCTCCGGCGCACTGGGCCAGTCCGTGAAGGACAGCTTTGCCGCTATGGGCCGCCGCTTTACCTTCGGCGGAGATGCGGGCAAGGACCAGCGTGTCTACTACATCAATACCAAAGAGCTCTTCGGCAACAAATACGGTACGGCTACCCCTGTGCCTTTCCGGGTCGTGGATCAGGATATCGGCTTCCGTACCCAGATCTCCATCCGCTGCTTCGGCGAGTATTCCTACCGGATCTGCGATCCGATCCTCTTCTATAAGAATGTGTGCAGCAATATCACCGATGAGTTCAAGCGGGACCGTCTGGACAGTATGCTGAAATCCGAGCTGATGACGGCGCTGCAGCCTGCCTTCGGGAAGATGTCTGCCATGGGCATCAGCTATACGGAGCTGCCTCTGCATACCATGGACATTGCCAATGCACTGAATGAAGTCCTGTCCGAGCAGTGGCGGGGCAAGCGTGGATTGGAGGTCGTTTCCTTCGGCGTTTCCTCTGTCAGCGCCACCGAGGCGGACGAGAAGCGGCTGAAGGATATGCAGCAGTCCGTCTTCCTGGGCGGCGGCAACGCGGCGGCCGGCAGAATGGTGGATGCTACGGCCAACGCCATGGAAGCTGCAGCCAAGAACACGGCGACAGGTCCCATGATGGCCTTTGCAGGCATGAATATGGCGGGCTCTGGCGGTGCGGCCAATATGCAGGGCTTGTTCCAGCAGGGCGGCGGTACGCCTTACCAGACCCCTGCCGCCAAGGCGGCTCCTGCGGCCCAGGGCTGGAAGTGTCCCAGCTGCGGCACGGAGGCCACAGGGAACTTCTGCCCGGAGTGCGGGGCTAAGAAACCCGCTGACGGCTGGACCTGCAAATGCGGCGCGGTGAACAAGGGCAAGTTCTGCACCCAGTGCGGCGCTAAAAAGCCGGCAGGGGAGCCCCTGTACAAGTGCGATAAGTGCGGCTGGGAGCCCGAGGACCCCAAGCATCCGCCCAAGTTCTGCCCGGAATGCGGCGATCCTTTCAATGACGAGGATATTGTGATTTAAGGTTTGCGGGGGCCGGACTGTCCCGACCCCCGCGTTCAAAAGAAAGGGAGGGGTTTCATGCCCAGCGAAGTCATCAATTACAAATGCCCGGCCTGTACCGGTCCGCTGCACTTTGGTGAAACGTCCGGAAAGCTGGAGTGCGATTACTGCGGCAGCTCCTATACCCTGGAGGAGATCGAAGCCCTGCAGTCCACCAATGCGGAGGATGCGGAAAAGGCCTTTGCCGAAGCGGAGGAGCAGATCCGGCAGGACCAGAACGAAAGCTGGAACCTGTCTCAGGCAGGATCGGAGTGGGGCGAGGATGCCGAGAAGCTGCGCTCCTACAGCTGCCCCCAGTGCGGTGCGGAATTGCTCTGCGAGCAGACCACGGCGGCCACCTCCTGTCCCTACTGCGGCAATCCTACGGTGATCCCGGGCCAGCTGGCCGGTGCCAAAAAGCCGGACTATATCATCCCCTTTGCCAAAAGCAAGGAGGATGCCGTGGCGGCGCTGAAGCGGCACTATCGCCGCAGGCCGATCCTGCCCAAGGCCTTTGCCAATGAAAACCACCTGGAGGAGGTTAAGGGCGTCTATGTTCCCTTCTGGCTGTTTGATGCCAAGGTGGATGCGGATATGCGCTTCGATGCCACCCGGACCCACAGCCATACCACCAGCAATGAGATCATTACGGAGACAGACCATTTCCTGGTCCACCGCCAGGGCAGCTTGGAGTTCGAGAAGATCCCGGTGGACGGTGCCTCTAAAATGCCGGACAGCCATATGGATGCCATTGAGCCCTATGAATATAAAGAATTGAAGCCCTTCCAGCTGTCCTATTTGCCGGGCTTCTTTGCAGACAAATACGATGTGTCTAAGGAAGACAGCATCAAGCGTGCCAAGCTTCGCTGCGAGCGTAGCACGGAAAATGCCATCCGCAATACGGTGCTGGGCTATGAGGGCTGCGTCACCACGGGCAAACGCATTCAGGTCCACCCCGGGGAAGTGAAGTATGCCCTGCTGCCGGTGTGGCTGCTGTCCACCCAGTGGAAGGGGAAGAATTATCTGTTTGCCATGAATGGGCAGACGGGAAAGCTCATCGGTGACCTGCCCATTGATGCCAAGCGGCTCTGGAGCTATATCGCCATTGCCTTCGCCGCAGGCACAGCCCTGCTGGGCTGGCTGTTCTTATAAGGAGGAAGCATCATGAAGCAGAGACGTTTTTGGGCAGTCCTCCTGGGAATTCTGCTGCTGATTTCCGTGACGGTGGCCGCTTCCGCCGAATCCGGCGGCAAGCTGCCCTATGTGACCGATGCGGCCAACCTCTTAACGGATGAGCAGCATATGGCATTGGAAGCCCGGGCGGAGGAGATCAGCCAGACCTATTCCTTCGGCATTTACATCATCGCAGTCAATGACTATACCAATTATTCCAGAGAATCGGATTTCTGGGATGCCAATGTGGATATTTACGAGACCTACGATCTGGGCTGGGGCACGGAGAAGGCAGGCGCTTCCTTCATGATCAGCATGGCGGAACGGGATTTTTGTCTGCACTTTAATTCGGACCGGGCGAACTATGTTTTTTCCGAGGCAGGCCGGGATGCCATTGAGGATCGCGTCATTCCCTATCTCCATGACAATGATTACTACGGTGCCTTCAATGAATACCTGAACGCCTGCCAGGAGTACCTGGAAGCGGCGGAAAACGGAACCCCCATTGCCCAGGGACAGCCCAGCCGCAACGATGCACAAAAGAGCAAGGGCTTTTCCATCCTGTTCTTCCTGCCGGGGCTTTTCGCGGCGGGCGTTGCAGCGGTGTGCCTGGTTGCACCTATGCGTTCGGCAGGGGTCAAGAGCCAGGCAGACGACTATACGGTTCCCGGGTCCATGCGCCTGACCCGCCAGTCTGACCACTTCCTTCGCAGAACCGTTAGCAGGCAGCCGAGGCCAACGGAGAACCGTTCCTCCGGCAGTGGCGGCGGCAGCGTTACAACCAGCCATTCCACCGGAAGCCATTCCGGAAGGACCGGGAAATTTTGATAAAAAGAGCGCCTCCGGGCGCTCTTTTTTCGTGAGAGCGGGGCTTTGACATTTGATTTATCCGGATGTATAATACCTCAGACTATTGTTTTTTGAGAGGAAGCTGTAAAGATGCGTAGAATTCAACGGGATATGCTGCATGGGCCCCTGGCTCTGCCGATCGTCTCCTATGCCGTTCCCATTATGCTGACCAGTGTGCTGCAGCTGTTGTTCAATGCCGCCGATCTGATCGTTGTGGGCAGATACTGCGGCAGCATTGCCGTGGCAGCGGTTGGCTCCACCGGCGCCATCATCAACCTGATCATCAATCTGTTTTTCGGCCTTTCCGTTGGCGCGGGCGTTGCCGTGGCCCATGGCATCGGCAGCCGGGAAGAGGAGACGGTGTTCCGCACCGTGCATACCGCACTGCCAACGGCGGTGCTCAGCGGCCTGTTCCTGACGGCCATAGGTGTTCCGTTTGCTGCGGACATCCTGGAAGCAATGTCCACGCCTGAGGATGTGCTGCCTCTGGCCACCAAGTATATGCAGATCTATTTCCTGGGCATGACCTTGAATCTGGTCTATACCTTCTGCGCATCCATGGTCCGTGCCGCAGGGGACACGCAGACGCCCTTGCTCATTCTGTCTGTGGCAGGTGTTTTGAACGTGATCCTGAACATCGTGTTCGTCAAGGGCTGTGGCATGAACGTAGACGGTGTGGCCTGGGCAACCATTATCGCTCAGGGCCTGTCTGCTGTGGCCATTGTTTATGTGATGACCAGACGAACCGATATGGTCCGGCTGCATTTGAAAAAGCTCCGTGTCTATAAAGAGCCCCTGCTGAAGATGCTGCGCATCGGCATTTCGGCGGGTATCCAGAGCTCTATGTTCTCCGCCTCCAATGTGGTGATCCAGTCTGCGGTGAACTCCTTCGGCGCCGTTGCCGTCTCCGGCAATGCAGCCGTTGCAAATCTGGAGGGGTTTGCCTATGTTATTGAGAATTCCTTCCACCAGACAGCAGTGAACTATGTGGGCCAGAACAGTGCAGCCGGTCAGTTCGACCGGGTGAAGAAAATCTCTAGGCTGTGCATCCTCTATGCGGTGATCGCAGGCATCATCACAGGCGTGGGTATGAATCTGTTCTCCAGACAGCTGCTGGGCCTGTACATTACGGATTCTGAGGAGGCCATCGCCATTGGTGTGACCCGTATGGTCATCACGGTGCTGCCTTACTTCCTGTTCGGCATGCAGGATGTGGTCACCGGCATCCTGCGGGGATTGGGGGCCTCCTTCCTGTCCATGATCATTACGGTGCTGGGCATCTGCGGCATTCGGATCCTGTGGATCTACACCATCTTCCGCATCCCTGCATACCATACCCAGCAGTGCCTGTATATTTCCTACCCGCTGTCCTGGGTGCTGACCTTCATTGTCCAGATGATCGCCTTTGTGGTCGTGTTCCGCAAATGTGAGCGTCAGGCGAAAATGACCGTTGAGGAAGCATAAACTGCTTCTCAAATCGGATATCAACTAGAATGTTATTTCGGGAAGGTACGAAATAATTCGGAATTTGCGGAGGAAATTATGAGCGACTTCAGCATTCAAGAAATGCTTGCCATGCAGCGTACATTGCAGGAAAAATATAAGGATAAATGGGAAGCAATTCGTCCGGAAGCAGGGAAACATAAATTGCTATGGATGGTCGGGGAAATAGGCGAAGTCGTAGATATCGTTAAGAAGAACGGCGATGTGGAACCGCTGGAAAATAAGGATTTGCGAAAGCATCTTGTTGAAGAAATGGCAGACGTTCTGATGTATTACAACGATGTCCTTCTTTGTTACGGAATCAGCGAAGAAGAACTGAAGGAAGCATATACAACCAAATTCGAAAGAAATATGAAACGCTGGTAACGCGCGGTTTGCCGGGATGAAAAACGAATAGACATAAAAATCCGACCGATGATCACACCGGTCGGATTCGTTTCATTTACGGTCATTCCGCCTTCTGCGGCGGCGGTTTTCAAATGGTCTGCGTTTTTACACGGTTCTTGCCCACTCTGTGACCAGCAGGCCGGGAACCATCCAAATGAGCTGATAGAGCAGAACCTTTTCAGGGGTCAGGATCTCTACGCTGCCCTGGAAGGCAAGGGCGAACATGATGAGAAGCCCCACAATACCTCCAAGAATGTGAACGATCAGGCCCAGGGCGCAGGCTTTCCTCAGCGCGTTGGCGCCGGTGACGGGATAGACCAGACTGACCAGCTCGTCTCTTGTAGCCAGAGCCAGAACTTTGTCCTCCGGGTCCGGATGACGCTGAGACAGAGCCGCTTTGGTTGCCCGGTCCGGGAAAATCATCCGCCGGGTGTTGACGGAGAACTTGCTGTGCAGGAATTCCGCGGTCAGCATAAAGTCATCGGTCAGCATGACGGGCTGGAGCTTCCGGGAGCCGTTGAGGGAGGTGAGACCGGCGGAGGTGGAGCGCATCTTGGCATAGGAAATGGCCACAACTGCGCTGAGCTCTCCGTTGATGGCCATATAGACGGCCTGGGCAACGGTCGTGCCCTGGGGGATATCAACGTCCATACTCTGCAGGAAATCCAGACTCCCCAGCAGCACGGCTTCCCCGCGGATGATGCCGCCGACACCGCCGACACCGTAATCCCGAAATTCGGTGACAGGGTACTCGCTTCCGCCCCGATTTTTCAGCATATTCCGGAACAGAGGTACCAGACCGCCGCCGGAAGCACCAATGAGGGAGGAGGCATAGGAGAGGATCTGCTCGGGCTCCCGGTCCCCATAGAACTTGACGCCGTTGAGCTTGGTGGAGCCCAGGGGGAACAGGTCTTCGTCCTTCAGCGGGAAGCAGGCCTTGCCCCGCAGCCCCACAACGCCCTGCCAGCCGCAGAGCACGGAGCCGACCATGTGCAGCCGGTTCTCCAGAATGGCGGTGGGGCGGGTCAGCGAAACAAAGAAGCTGGCAGGTACGGCGGCAAACAGCGAGATAGACAAAACCTGAAAGGCCAGGCTCTCGTCATAGCGCATCCCTGCAAGAACGGCCAGACCAATACAGGCGGCCATAGCCAGCAGGCAGTAAATGCTCTGAATCTTCTCGGGTGTAGAAGCTTTGGTATAGGTATTTGTGAAGTCGTCTACATCGCCTTCCCCCCGCAGCAAGACGGGCTTCCCGTCGATATAGTCCTTTTCTTTGACAATGCTGCGCAGATGGGTGGCTTTGCGCAGCGTGTCCATTTGCAGGGTCTCCGTGGAACGGCGGTGATACCGGCCGAACAGTGCAAAGGTCATTTGTAGGGCAAATCCGGAGCAGCAGGGCACCCGCAGCTCCTGGAGGCAGTAGTAAGCATCCACGCAGCAGGCGATCAGGGTGAAGCTCAGGAAGGTATTTATGGTAAAGCGGCCGTGGAGAAGTTCGCCCAGGCCGTCCAGAAGCTGATGGCAGCCAAGCAGAGCGGATATAAACATCGCCAGCACCTGCGTAAAAATCACAAACCGCAGCCGGTTGTCCGGAACCATGCCCATAGAGAACATGACGGCAGACCCCGCGCAGAAGGCCACTACCAGCAGATTCAGTACAATGGCGATCTGCAGGCTGAATACGCCCTGATCGGAAAGCTCGTAATACCGTTTTTCCGGACCGGCAATGAGCTTCCGCTTTAGCTCCCGCAGATCGCTGCGGAAGGGAATGGGCTCCTGGGCGGGAGCAGCCGTCTCCGGTTCCGCAGCTTCCTCGGCTGCGGCTGCAAGAGGCTCCTCAATGCGTATGGTCTGCTCTGTGCCGGGTGCCGCCGCTGCCTTTTCCGCGTCTGACGGGGCTGGGGAAAAAATCCTCGTTTCGGAAAGGGAAGAGGGCTGCTCTTCGCCTGGCTCTTCGCCGAAATCCTGAAGGATCTGGCTCAGCTCCTGGTCAAAAGCCTCAATGTCCCCGGTCTCCGGGGCAATCCCGGGGGCGTCTTCCGGAGGGGCATCCTCAGGGTCGGTATGAAATTCGTTCAGAATGGCGTCCAGGTCAAATTCCTGGAGCTCGTCCAGTTCTTCCTGGTCGCGTTTTTCTTCGTTGTCCATAGGGTCCTCCAAATGGGTCATCCGAGGCGCTGACGCACGGCCTCATATAATAGAATGGAAGCGGCGGCGGAGGCGTTCAGAGAGCTGATCCTTCCGGCCATGGGAATGGAGACGATGACATCGCAGTTCTTCCGGACAAGTTGGCTCATGCCCACGCCTTCATTGCCGATGACGATGGCCGCAGGGCCCTTCAGATCGGCCTTATACATGGGGATGGCCCCCTCGGCTGCGGTCCCGAAAATCCACACGCCCTTGTCCTTCAATTCCTGCATGGCTGCGTTGATGTTGCTGACTCTTGCCACCTTCATGTACTCCATGGCACCGGCAGAGGCTTTGGCGACCGTTGCGGTCAGGCCGACGCTGCGGCGCTTGGGAATAATCACACCGTGGGCTCCGGCGCATTCGGCGGACCGGAGAATGGCACCTAAGTTGTGGGGGTCGGACAGCTCGTCGCAGATGACGATCAGCGGGGCTTCTCCGCGGCTGGCGGCTTCTTCCAGAATGTCGTCAATGGAATAGTATTCGTGGGCGGCAGCCAGAGCAATCACACCCTGGTGGGACCGGGTGAAGGACATAGCGTCCAGCTTCCGGCGGTCTACAGGCACAATGACGGCGCCGGCCTCCTTGGCCTGGGCGGCCAGACGCTGCAAACTTTTGTCCGTATCGCCGGAGGCGATGAAAAGTTTGTCAATGGTCCGCCCGCTTTTCAGGGCTTCGGCGATGGCATTGCGGCCTTCCAGCTGGCCCTCGGTTTCCTCTGCGGGCTGCTGGGCTTCGCTTCGCTGCGCGCGGCGATTTCCGCGGTCATTTCTATCATACATATCGGTTCATCTCCCGTTGCATTTCATAAGTGTTTGAAACAATATTCTGTATTATAGCAGATTTTTTCCCGTTCCACAACTCTTATTTTTCAAAATGGACGGGGAATGGGGCATATTCACAGAAAATTTACCCCAAAGACGGGAATCATTCGTTGCGTACAGTGCAAAAATGTGATATGATACCCTGTAAGAACAGCCCTGAGGAGGCATAGAATCGAATGAGTTATGAACAAAAGGACGAGCCCAACGAAAAAAAGCCCGGTGGGAACAATCCCAAGAAGAATTTCTGGACGCCGCTGATCATTGCGCTGGCGCTGGTACTGCTGTTTGGCTGGATCTATAATATGGTGTCCGACAGCCAGTATACGGAGACGACCTATGCGGATTTTTACACTGCCATGGAGAATCATCAGCTGGCCGAGGTCCAGCGCCGGGGCAGCCGCATCTATTACCTGACCAAGGAAGAGGCAGCCAAGCCGGCCACCGAACAGAAGGCCTGCTATACCGGCATGCCTTCCGGCGACTGGCTGTCTATGTATAATGAGCTTGTGGCCCAGGGCGTCATTTCCGATTGGCAGGTTCAGGAAGACAACTCCATGATCATGATGATCCTGTACTATGGCATTACCGTTGCCGTTCTGTTCCTGTTTATGCGCACCCTGACCAAGCGAATGGGCGGCGACGGCATGATGGGCGGTTTTGGCAAGAGCAAGGCCAAGGTTTATATGGAGAAGCAGACCGGCGTCACCTTTAAAGATGTGGCCGGTCAGGATGAAGCCAAGGAATCTTTGAAGGAGATCATCGATTTCCTGCACAACCCCCAGAAGTATGCCGAAATCGGCGCACGTCTGCCCAAGGGTGCACTGTTGGTGGGCTCTCCCGGTACCGGCAAGACATTGCTTGCCAAGGCTGTGGCCGGTGAAGCGGATGTGCCTTTCTTCTCCATCTCCGGCTCCGACTTTGTGGAGATGTTTGTGGGCATGGGTGCAAGCCGCGTCCGGGACCTGTTCCAACAGGCGGCCAAGGTGGCGCCGTGCATCATTTTCATTGATGAGATCGATGCGGTTGGCCGTGCCCGTGACAACCGGTACGGCAACAATTCCGAGCAGGAGCAGACATTGAATCAGCTGCTCAGCGAGATCGATGGCTTTGAACCCTCCAAGGGCATTGTCTGCCTGGCTGCCACCAACCGGCCCGAGATCCTGGACAAGGCCCTGCTGCGTCCCGGCCGTTTTGACCGCCGGATCATTGTGGACCGGCCCAATTACCAGGGGCGTCTGGATACGCTGAAGGTCCATACCCGGAAGATCAAGCTTTCCGAGGATGTGGATTTGAAGAAGATCGCCCAGGCCACTGCCGGCGCCGTCGGTGCGGACCTGGCAAACCTGGTCAATGAAGCGGCTCTGCGGGCTGTGCGGATGGGCCGGAAGGCCGTCAATCAGGAGGACCTGCTGGTTTCCTTTGAGACGGTCATAGCAGGCTCCGAAAAGAAGAATACCGTGCTCACCGAGACGGAGAAGCGGCTGGTTGCCTACCACGAGGTGGGGCATGCCCTGGTTTCCGCTCTGGAGAAGCACGCCCAGCCTGTTTCCAAGATCACCATCGTGCCCCACACCTCCGGCGCGCTGGGCTATACCATGTACCTGCCTGAGGAGGAGAAGTTTCTCTCCACCCGGGAGGAGCTGGAGGTGGAGCTGAAGAGCCTGGTGGGCGGCCGTGCTGCCGAGCAGCTGGTCTTCGGTGCCCAGACCACCGGCGCTGCCAACGATCTGCAGCGGGCCACCTCTCTGGCCCGGAACATGGTCAGCCAGTACGGCATGAGCAAGGAACTGGGCCTGATGACCACCGCCTCCGTGCAGAACAGCTATCTGGACGGCCAGGCCTATATGGACTGCTCTCAGGATACGGCAGCCCAGGTGGACAAGGAGGTCCAGAAGCTTCTGGATGGCGCTTTCGCCGACGCAGCGAAGATCTTGCGGGACCACCGGGCGCTGCTGGATGAGATCTCCGAGTATCTGCTGGTCAAGGAGACCATTACCGGTGAGGAACTCATGGCCTATGTGAACGCGGAAAACGGGGAAAAGCCCGCTGAAGAAGAAAAGAAAGCGGAAGAAACGGAAAATCAGTAAATCGAGAAAGAGAGCGGTGTCTGAATGATGAAAAAGGCGCTTTGTGTTCTGCTTTGTGCCGCACTGCTGCTGGGGCTGCCCTTCGCTGCCGGTGCAGAGACGGCGGAGGCTGTTTCCTGGTCTCTGGAGGGAAATGTGCTGTGCATTTCCGGAGAAATAGAAGCAGCGGAGGTCTATCCCTGGGCGGATGGGGCGAACAGCGTGACGACCCTGCGCATCAGCGATGGGGTCACGGAGATCCCTGCAGGCGCTTTTCGGAATTTCGTGGCCCTGCAGTATGTGACCATCCCGCAAACGCTGCGCTATATTGGCGACAGCGCTTTCGAGAACTGTGCGCTGCTGCGCTGGGTCAGAATGCCGGACAGCCTGATCGGCATTGGCGAAAGGGCCTTTGCCGGGTGCACAAAGCTGTCCGCCGTATATCTGCCGGAGCGCGTAGCCTGGATCGGCGACCGGGCCTTCGATGCGACGGCCGTGGTGAATTGCAGTGCCAATTCAGCCGGACAGGACTATATCGCGGACAACGGCGGTACATATCGGCAGACCGGGACCCATACCTTGGCTTCTGCTAAGGGAAACTGCGGGAAAAACGGCACCTGGACCCTGGAGAATGGGACGCTGACCCTGTCTGGAAGCGGCGAGGTGACCTGCGGTGCGGACGGCCGCTATCCCTGGGATGCCTACCGGGCGGATATTCAGACCGTTGAGCTGGGAGCCGGAATTACCGCTTTGGGCAAGGATGCCTTTGCACTTTGCCGAAAGCTGGAAAAAATCACCTTTCCGGCGTCCATTGAAACCGTGGATGAGGCGGCATTGGACGGCCGGGCAGAAATTGTCGGCTATGCCGGAACCGCTGCGCAGACCTTTGCGGAAAACCGTGGGCTGACCTTCACGGCCATTGAAGCCGGGGAGAAGCCGGAAGAGACCGTTCCTGCCGAGAGCGTCGGAGAGAATACTGCACCCGAGACCACGGGAACGGAAGAGAGCGTTCCTGCGGCAAGCGGTGCGGAAGAGCGGATTCCCGCTGAGACGGAAGCAGCGAAAGAAACTTCCGGGACCGAGCCGGAAGAGACGGTTTCTGCCGAAACGGAACCGGAAACTGCACCCGTTGAACCGGAAGTGACGGAAGCTGCCGATACGCAGCCGGAAAATCAGACCGATCCCACCGAAACCGGGGCGGCCGAGGAAACCACAGAGCCGACAGAGGAAACGCCCGAGGAGCCGAAAAAGGAGCCGGTGCTCTCTGTAGAGACCGTTACAGCCCAGCCGGGACAGACAGTGCAGCTGACCGTTTCCCTTACGGATAATCCCGGCCTTTGCGGATTGTATTTCGGCATTGATTATGATCACTCCAAGCTTACTCTGGAGGATTACAGCTGTCCCAACGAAAGCTTTGCCCAGGGGGACTGGATGGTAGGCGTTGGCCAGGAGGAGCGGGCTGTCTGGCTCCAGCCGGATCTGACGGAAGCAGAGGGGGAGATTCTGACGCTGACCTTCCGGGTGGCTTCCGATGCCGGGACGGGGGATATTGCGGTATCCCTGACGGATATTACCGGAGTGGATGACCGGGCGACCAGTGTGCGCATTGCCGGAAATGCAGGCGGCGTCACGGTTGCTCTGGGCCTGCCCGGTGATATCAACGGTGACGGAAAGGTATCCTCTGCAGACCTGCTGCGGCTGCGCCGCTACCTGGCGGGGCAGGCCGTGACTGCGGAGACAGGAAACGCGGACCTGAACAGTGACGGCCGGGTAGACCTTCAGGACCTGATGCTGCTGCAAATACTGCTGACAGGAAAATAAAAAAGAGAATATGCAAAAATGGGCGGCCCCAAAAGGACCGCCCATTTTCGCCTTCTGCATAGCAAAGAGCCGCAGCCCGTAAAACAGGAAGCTGCGGCTCTTTGGCACCCCAAATTGGATTCGAACCAACGACCTTCCGCTTAGGAGTAGACCCGATACGACATCGGGAAGTGGCATCTAATGCTTAAAAATGCTTGGAAATACAAGGTTTTTCAGCATTTCAAATCCCAT